>Ga0307378_10000012_pt1:0-192500 | contig 381681 bp, 337 predicted proteins | sample UN1MG_FD_202238 | JGI IMG/M metagenome (GOLD analysis project Ga0307378, IMG submission 202238) | Soil microbial communities from Risofladan, Vaasa, Finland - UN-1 | ecosystem: Environmental > Terrestrial > Soil > Coastal area > Acid sulfate soil | place: Finland: Risofladan, Vaasa... | reverse complement strand
GTGTAGGTTGAAAACTGCTCGGATGAGCTGTGGATAGGGGTGAAAGGCCAAACAAACTTGGAAATAGCTGGTTCTCCCCGAAATATATTTAGGTATAGCCTTGCAAATTAAGTGACGGGGGTAGAGCACTGGATGGGCTAGGGGTCCTATCAGATTACCAAACCTAACTAAACTCCGAATACCGTCAACTTTTATTGCAGGAGTCAGACTACGGGAGCTAAGTTCCGTGGTCGAGAGGGAAACAGCCCAGATCGCCAGCTAAGGTCCCTAAATATGCGCTAAGTGGAGAAGGATGTGGAAATGCACAGACAACCAGGAGGTTGGCTTAGAAGCAGCCATCCTTTAAAGAAAGCGTAATAGCTCACTGGTCAAGTGAGTCTGCGCCGAAAATGTAACGGGGCTTAAGCGTATTACCGAAGCTGCGAAATTTTCCGATTTATCGGGAAATTGGTAGGGGAGCATTCTGTTTGGGTTGAAGATTGATCGTAAGGACAGTTGGACTAAACAGAAGAGACCATGCTGACATAAGTAACGATAAAGCGGGTGAAAAACCCGCTCGCCGTAAACCTAAGGTTTCCTGAGTAAAGCTAATCTGCTCAGGGTTAGTCGATCCCTAAGCCGAGGCCGAAAGGCGTAGGTAATGGAAAACAGGTTAATATTCCTGTACCACCGTGTTATCGTTTGAGTGATGGGGGGACGCAGAAGGGTAGATCATCCACCTGTTGGAATAGGTGGTTCAAGCTTGTAGGCTGAAAGGATAGGCAAATCCGTCCTTTTATTATAAAAGCTGAGAAGTGATGAGGATCCCGCTTGCGGGAATAAACTGATTAATCCCATACTGCCAAGAAAAGCCTCTAGCGAGATAACAAGGTGATCGTACCGTAAACCGACACAGGTAGGTAGGGAGAGTATCCCAAGGCGCTTGAGAGAACCCTGGTTAAGGAACTCGGCAAAATGACACCGTAACTTCGGGAGAAGGTGTGCCCTCATTAGGTGATTCAATTTACTTGAGGAGCTGAAGGGGGCCGCAGAGAAACGGCGGTAGCGACTGTTTACTAAAAACACAGGACTCTGCTAAGTCGCAAGACGATGTATAGGGTCTGACGCCTGCCCGGTGCTGGAAGGTTAAGGGGACTTGTTATCTGTCTTCGGACGGAGAAGCTCGGAACCGAAGCCCCAGTAAACGGCGGCCGTAACTATAACGGTCCTAAGGTAGCGAAATTCCTTGTCGGGTAAGTTCCGACCTGCACGAATGGCGTAACGACTTCCGCGCTGTCTCAACCAGGGACTCAGTGAAATTGTATTGGCGGTGAAGATGCCGTCTACCCGCGAAAAGACGGAAAGACCCCGGCACCTTTACTATAGCTTGACATTGAATTTTGGAATAACATGTGTAGGATAGGTGGGAGGCTTTGAAGCCGGAACGCCAGTTTCGGTGGAGCCACCCTTGAAATACCACCCTTGTTATTTTAGGGTTCTAATTTCGACCCGTTATCCGGGCGAAAGACAGTGTCTGGTGGGTAGTTTGACTGGGGCGGTCGCCTCCTAAAGAGTAACGGAGGCGCGCGAAGGTTCCCTCAGACTGATTGGAAACCAGTCGTGGAGTGTAAAGGCATAAGGGAGCTTGACTGCGAGAGAGACATCTCGAGCAGGTACGAAAGTAGGTCTTAGTGATCCGGCGGTTCTGTATGGAAGGGCCGTCGCTCAACGGATAAAAGGTACGCCGGGGATAACAGGCTTATCGCCCCCAAGAGTTCACATCGACGGGGCGGTTTGGCACCTCGATGTCGGCTCATCACATCCTGGGGCTGGAGCAGGTCCCAAGGGTTTGGCTGTTCGCCAATTAAAGTGGTACGTGAGCTGGGTTTAAAACGTCGTGAGACAGTTTGGTCCCTATCTTTCGTGGGCGCAGGATATTTGAGAGGAGCTGTTCCTAGTACGAGAGGACCGGAATGGACGAACCAATGGTGTTCCAGTTGTCGCGCCAGCGGCATTGCTGGGTAGCTAAGTTCGGAATGGATAACCGCTGAAAGCATCTAAGTGGGAAGCCAACCTTAAGATAAGATATCCCTCCTGATGGAAACATCAGGACTAAAGACCCCTTGAAGACTACAAGGTTGATAGGCCAGGTGTGTAAGTTCGGTAACGAATTTAGCTTACTGGTACTAATAGGTCGTGAGGCTTAGCCACAAAATAATTGACACAAATTAGATGGATTCTTTTATGTACTTATATTTAAATTGAATTGCAGAATGGATAATTTTCCATTCTGCTGAAAAAAGGTATATTTTTTTTCGGTGGCGATAGCGAAGAGGAAACACCCGTTCCCATCTCGAACACGGAAGTTAAGCTCTTGAGCGCTGATGGTACTGCATGGGCGACTGTGTGGGAGAGTAGGGCGCTGCCGAAAAATCATTTATAAACCCGGAATCATTTACTGGTTCCGGGTTTTTTATTTGAGAGCCTCTATTTATGTGTACTTATTTAGATGTAAAACCAGCGCCGAATGTTGAAATAATTATCCAGTCGCCTTTACTCATTTACACCTCTATTCCAAAGAAATTTATTATGAGTGAATTGAGCCATTTTCTTAGCACGGAATAAGAATAGTAACGGGTAGCAATCTCGTAATTGTGATTTACCATTTCTGCTTTTTTTTCAGGTGATTCCAGTATTTCCCTTACTTTTTGAACTGTTTTTTTGCTTAGAAATCCGTCCATGGCTATAAGGTTAAAACCTTTTGGCTCTATGTCTCTTACAAATGTAGCATACCGGTTTACCAGCATGGGTTTCCTGAAATAAATAGCTTCAAGAAAGGCATTGCCGAATCCTTCGTAAAGGCTTGGATATGTTATAAAGTCAGCATGGGGGTAGATATCCCAGAGCGAATATTGATTCGGGCTTTTCAATCCATCGTTTATTGGATCAGCTATACCGGTATCAAACAAGCGAAGATCTACACCGCGATCTTTTGCATTTTCTATAAGCCATTCGCCATATTCAAATCCTTCATCGCCTGCTTCGTGTGATATTACGAGCTTGTAACGTGGATCTTTTAATTCGTGGACCAGTTCAATAGCATGTTCAATTCCTTTTCTTTGAATGACCCTGGAAGGTTGAAGAATCATAACATCATCCGGCTTTAATCCAATTGAATTACGGAAATCTTCTGTGTGTTTTTTATCCACCAAGGGTGGATTGTCAAAATCCAGCACATTAGGAATAATGGTTGACGAAATTCCGGTACGAAGAGCCAGTTCTTCCTTGGCAGCTGAATTAATTACCACGTGTTCAATATTAGGCAGAGCAGGAGGAAAGGCCATTTGAATATAGTCGTTCACCGCATTAACCGTAAAACGTATCCTTTCCCAGTAGAAATCATGATGGTGCGCAATAGTTGGAATCTGAGTTTCAGCAATGAGTTCTGTTAAAGCCAATCCAAAAGGGATATGCATGGGAATGGTTAAAACATTTTCGGCTATCAACATGTCGATTTTAAAATTTTCTATGAATTCATAGAGTTTTGCTTTCAAATGGGATCTTAAGGAATGGATTGCTTCGGTTACATCGGGATTCCTTCCTTTTTTACCAATAACCTGGTCATTGATCCAGTTGTTTTCTTTATGCTTAAAGAAGGCTTCAGGGACCAGAAAGCTGTTTTGCGGATTTCTGTCAAGTTTACCGGCAAACCAGAAACAGGAATGCCCGCTTTTTTTTATAACCTGTGCCCACTTGCTCGATTCTAATGTAACTCCATCTGTTCCCGCAAAACGCGTTGAGACAAATCCTATGTTTTTACCCATTAATTATAGTTTCCTCTTTAATTTACGGCATTAGGGCTCAGAGATTTCAATGATAAAATTATCTAATGAAAAAGCCTTTATGCGTTTTATAATTTTATCCGCCTCTGTTTAATCCAGATATTTTATTAAAATAATGGAGAATTGAACAACACGAACTTTGAGTTATGGTTCTTTAACCACCAGAACTCAAGGTTCTGAAATATTACTTAAACAGGCGGAGGCTTTAAACTCCTCCTTTCTGACATTATATTTTTTCATCAATTTATTTAGTTGACGGGGGCTGATTCCGGCGGTCTCGGCGCTTTCTTTTATTCGGCCCTTGTTTACAGCTAAGAGTTCCTTTAAATAGCATCTTTCAGTCTGTTCCATGGCCGTGCGTCTTACCTCTGCCAGGCTGAGAGAAATATTCGGCTTTACCTGTACCCGCGGATTTGACGTGAAAAGCTCGTCAGGAAAGCTTTCAGGCGTTAATATTGAAGAGAATTCCAGTATGCAGGCACGCTCCATAAGGTTTTCCAGCTCACGGATGTTGCCCGGCCATGAGTACTTTTCAAAAGCATCTATGACATGAGGATGAACGTCATAAATTTCTTTTAGATCAAATTTTTTCAGCCTTTTAAGAATAACCTCGACAATATATGTGATGTCCTCCATTCTTTCTCTGAGGGGCGGGATCTCGAGTGGAAAGACATTTAATCGGTAATAGAGGTCTTTTCTGAATTGGCCGGCTTCGCACATTTTCTTTAAATCCGCATTCGTGGCCGCGATCACCCTCACATTAGCCTCGATAGTTCCTTCTCCGCCAACGCGATGAAAAGTTCCATCCTGAAGTATTTCCAAGAGCTTGATCTGTGCAGAGGACGTAATGGTGCCGATTTCGTCAAGGAAAATTGTGCCCCCTTGAGCGATTTCAAACTTGCCCAGCTTTCTCCGGACAGCCCCTGTGAATGCTCCCTTTTCATGTCCGAACAGCTCACTTTCCAAAAGAGTATCAGGGATGGCTCCACAATGAACGCTTATGAATGTGCCATCCTTTCGGTTGCTATGCTTATGAATCAGTCTTGCCAGCACACCTTTCCCTGTTCCTGTTTCACCGCTCAGGAGAACTGTGCTCTTGGTTGGCGACACAGATCGCACCTTATCAAAGATGTTCTTCATCAACGGGCTTCTCGTGCGCACGATTTCAAGTGAATCCTCTTGCCAGAATCTGTCTCGAAGATAATTGAGTTCGGATTCCATAATGATAGATTCATATATGCTTTGGGTGATATAGTTGACCTCATCCGGATTGACAGGATAGGTGAGGTAATCGCTGGCTCCCGCCTTAACGGCCCTCACGGCCTCCCTGATCATTTCCTGGGATGACATGGCAATGATTTGAGCTGTCGGATGCGCATGCCAAAACGGTTGCAATGCCGTTTTGTAGTTGTTGTTAAACATTGACTCGCAAAGAACTTCCACATCTATAAACAAAAATTCATACTGCTTTTTCCGAAACATCTCCAAGCAGCCATCCTTATCGGACACCACGTCGACCATGTATTCGGAGCGCATGCCGGCCCGGATCGTATTGCAGGCTGATTGGTTTTTGGAAGCAACAAGAACGAATTTCATCCATTCCCCCAGAGTAGAACATTAATAGTTCAAGTTAGATTATTCTATAGCGGCGGCTCCAAGACCGCAAATACTCTTTGCTTTATTCTATAAATTATCAATGTTTTCAACAAAAAAACAGAACCTTTAGTTCCAATTATCAACAATACAGGAATTCAGAGTTCCGATATACAAGTTTTCTTGTTCTTTTAACACATTGAACAATCATGGAGGTCTTTATGAAGGGTAAAAGGCATATTTTTCTGTAAGCATCGGAACCTATAGTTCCGGTGGCGATTTGCCCTTAACACAATAAATCCTGCAAAATCAAATAATTACAGTTTCGGCATGGATACTGCTTTCTAAAAACCAGGATGCGGGTCGAATCTACAGGTCTTGTCTCAAAATGCATAGACTTTTTAGACACCATTTACATGGGATTGTGGTTGAAGCGTTGAAAAAAATGAGCAAATCCGCAAAAGACCGCAAGGATTGTCCGGGTGTGTATTGTCGTGGATGCCTATCCAACAAAGTGTGAATAAAAAGCAGAACGGTAACTGTTGAATATGAGAAGATCATTCCTTAAGAAAGGAGGTGAAGGAAAGTAAAGGAAACGGTTGATAAGCTGACCACGGTCAGAGGCATTGTGATTCCTGCGGACTGGGATGAGGAAGGGGATGCCATTGCTGTTGCTGTTTCGAGTCTGGATGAACAGGAATATTTTATTGAACGAGATGAAAAAGGGAAAGAATTGCTGCAGCTTATGCAACAAGAGGTGGAAGTCAGCGGCACGGTCAGAAAGGCAACCAGGGGTCACAAAATAATTAGAGTGAAAAGTTATGGGTTGAAAACCGGTGGTGATTGGCGAATATGATCCACGGTAAAAACTATTTAATTAAGGAGGCAATTAACAGTGAAACTAAACAAAGGGTCTTTATTTTTGGGATTCTGCGCCATGGTACTGTTTTCAGTCATGTGTGCAGCGAATCTGTTTGCGGCAGATGAGGTTACGGTTACTGGGACAGTGTATGCAACAGCCTACGATGATAAGGGCGATGTGACAGCCGCAGTCATAGCCGGCTTAGGTGAGGAGTATATTATCGTCGACAATGTTGCTGGAAAAGAATTGTTCAAACTGGACTTTAAGCTTGTGAAGGCATCAGGTGTTATTGGCGCAGACAGTGAAGGCAATAACACTATCACTGTCACCAAGTACGAGGTTATACAGGAATAGGATAAAAAAAGAGCTTTGAATCAGTGAAAGAAATCACTCTTGAAACAAAAAGTGGGCAGGTAAAGTTGATGCAAAGCCGGCCTGTTATATGACTGCGCCACTTATAATCGCATTATATATGAAGCTGCCTGAATCTATTATAATTATAAACACTTAGACCAGGACTGTTCTTTTATGTGCTTTGCGGTTCGCAAGAATGTATCGGTGACGTAAAAAGATTTAAGTATTTGCCGGTGAGCCACAAAAAGAAAATAGAATCCTTTCTTTCGCCATTTTTGAAAAAAAATGGCGAAAGAAAAACTTTAAATATTATTATTGACTTTTAACTGCATTGTTATTAAGGCCTTCTAGGCTTGTAATAAAACTCTTTATTCAGACAGACAAAGGAGCAAAGTATAATGACAAAAACAGAACTAATTGAGCAGATGGCAGATGATGCCGGCATTTCAAAAACTGAGGCAGGCAAGGCTCTTAACTCGCTTGTTAACAGTATCGGAGAAGCTGTTAAAGAGGAGGATGGAAAAATCAGGCTTCCTGGTTTTGGAACCTTTTCAAAAGCATATCGTAAGGCCCGCCAAGGAGTGAATCCCGCAACCGGTAAAAAAATGACAATTGAAGCCCGTCATGTTGTGAAGTTTAAACCTGGCAAGACCTTAAAGGATGTGATAAAGGATGTGATCGCATAATTTTTTAGCGTAATATGATAAAGTGTCTTGGCTGACGAGTGGCGATGCGTTTTGCAACTTTTACAATCAGTCAAATGTCGAAACTATTTTAAGGAGAATTTATGGAAAATGAAAAAGCATACGCATGGATACGGTCCCCACTTAATGATGGATTTGAATGATTGCAATCCGGCAATCCTAGACGACCTTGACGCTTGTTTCAGGCTATTGAACACACTGCCTGAAAAGATTGGAATGACAAGAATAACTCAACCTTACGTGTTCCGATACTCCGGGCCGATATCCGAAGATGATGGTATTACCGGGGTAACTATTATCGCTGAAAGTCATATTTCACTTCATACCTACCCGAAAAAGAGCTTTGCGTTTGTAGACCTCTTTTCATGTAAACCCTTTGATGTGGATGGGGCCGGGGACTATATAATCCAATTTTTTGAGTCCAGGTCTCCCGTGATTCATGTACAGCAACGCGGCGCGGAATTTCCTTCTACCCTCCGATTGGCATCATAGGTAATCTCTTATGAAATTTAGTGCACATTCTGGTGCCTATGGTGCCATTCCGGAAGAATTTTGTCGTTATGAAACAGCATCCATTGCCATTTTGCCTGTTCCATATGATGGTACATCCACCTGGATGAAAGGCTCAGACCGTGGGCCTAAAGCCTTATTGGATGCATCTGCCAACATGGAACTATACGACATTGAAATGGATTTCGAAGTATTCAGACAAGGGATTGTGACAATGGATTCTGTTTCATGTCCTGACGATCCGGAAGACATGGTCGAGGCCGTATATAAACGGGCAAGACCGATCCTTGAGGACGAAAAATTTATGGTTGGAATAGGTGGTGAGCACAGTATTTCCGTGGGCTTGGTTCGAGCAGTGGCAGAACGGTTCCAAAATCTTTCAGTTCTGCAATTCGACGCTCACTCTGATATCCGAAATGAATATGAAGGCAGCCGATACAACCACGCCTGTGTCATGTCCAGGATCGGTGAAATCTGTCCTTATGTTCAGGCGGGGATTCGAAGCATGGATTCCTCAGAACTCGAAAGATTGAACATGGATCGCACTTTTTTTGCACATGAGGTCCTTAAGGGTTTAAATGTGAGTTCAAGAATGCTGAAAGAATTAACCCAGGATGTATACATTACGATTGATCTGGATGTTTTTGATCCCTCCATTATGCCATCGACCGGGACTCCGGAACCCGGGGGGTTGGATTGGTATACCTTGACAGGGTTAATAGAATCGGTCATACGGGAAAAGAACGTGGTCGGAATGGATGTAACCGAGCTATTGCCGAATCCGGCCAACAGAGCCCCGGATTTCATGGCCGCCAAATTGATCTATCGGGTCTTAAGCATGATCTTTGCGAAGACAAAGGAAAATTGATGGAAAAAAAAGACCTCTTAAGGAAACCGGTCGAGCATATCGACATCAAAACGTTTGATTCCAGACCGATAATAGATGGCTACGCTTCGATGGCTTTCCAGGCGCGTAACCTTGCTGAAGCAGCGAAAATCTATAATCGCATGATAGCTGACCGCGACTGCAAGATTATTCTTACACTTGCGGGCTCTCTGTTCAGCGCAGGATTAAAACATGTTGTAACAGATATGATAGATTGCAATATGGTTGATGTCATCGTTTCCACGGGCGCTATCATTGTTGATCAGGATTTTTTCGAAGCGCTCGGCTTTAAGCATTACATCGGCAGTCCATTTGCAGACGACATGGCATTGCGTGAACTTGCCATTGACCGGATTTATGATACCTACATTGACGAAGACGAACTGCGAATTTGCGACATGACCATAGCAGAAATTGCCGATACATTACCTTCGCGACCTTATTCCTCAAGAGAATTCATCCATGCTATGGGCGCTTATCTGGAAAGAGAGGGGTTAAAAGCAGAAAGGTCGGTGGTTTACTCTGCTTATAAAAAAGGGGTGCCAATCTTTGTACCCGCATTTTCAGATTGCTCCGCGGGTTTCGGACTGATCTACCATCAGCGGCATAAAAAAAAGGAACACCTGACCATAGATTCTGTCAGCGACTTTCGCGAATTGACAGAGATCAAACTTGCCGTCAAAGATACGGGTATCATAATGATAGGCGGGGGGGTGCCCAAGAATTTTGCCCAGGATGTAGTTGTAGCCACAGACATCCTGGGAGAAGAAAAGCCCATGCATAAATACGCGATTCAACTTACCGTGGCTGATGAACGGGACGGCGGTTTGTCAGGGTCCACGTTGAAAGAGGCATGTTCGTGGGGCAAGGTAGACCGGACGTTTGAACAAATGGTCTTTGGTGAGGCAACCCTTACACTTCCGCTCCTTGCCAGTGATGCCTTTCACCGAGGCGCATGGAAAAACAGATCGCCGGGGAATCTTTCTTCGCTTTTCATGAAATAGGTGTTGCAAACAGTTTTTTGCTTGCCTGAACTTTTAATCAATAGCCCATTTAAGCAGCAAGCTTCCTGATGTAAAACCAGCGCCGAATGTTGAAATAATTATCCAGTCGCCTTTGCTCATCATCCTTTTTTTGTAGGCTTCCGACATGGCAATCGGTATTGTGCCTGCTGTTGTATTGCCGTATTTTTCAATGTTGATTACTACCTGATCATCACCAAGCCCTATTTTTCTTGATACAGCATCGATTATTCTGCGGTTGGCCTGATGCGGAATAAACAGTTTGATATCTTTGTTTTTGAGGTTGTTTTTTTTCATAATTTTCAGAGAAATATCCGCCATTTCGGTTACAGCATACTTAAAGATTTTTTTACCCTCCTGACAAACGCAATGCTTTTTATTGTCCACAGTTTCATGAGAGGCCGGCATTAAACTGCCACCGGCCGGCATATTAAGGTATTTTATGCCTGAACCGTCCATATGGAAAATAAAATCCTCTACTCCGAGATCATCCTCATCCGATGCTTCCAGCAGAACAGCTCCGCCGCCATCTCCGAATAGAATACAGGTGTTTCTGTCTTCATAATTAACGATGGAGCTCATTTTATCCGCCCCGATTACCATAACCTTTTTGTGCGTTCCGGTTTCAATAAATTTTGAAGCGGTTGCTAAAGCGTAAATAAACCCTGAGCAGGCAGCGTTGATGTCAAATCCCCAGCATTTAGAGGCATTGAGTTTGCTTTGAACAAATGCCGCTGTCGGGGGCATAAGCATATCCGGAGTTGATGTCGCGACAATGATTAAATCAAGTTCATCGGCCGCAGTGTTTGTCTGCTCAAGCACTTTTTTCGCGGCTCTTACAGCCATATAGGAGGTTCCCTTATCTTTTCCCAGAACCCTTCTTTCCTTTATCCCTGTACGCGATATAATCCACTCATCATTTGTTTCCACCATCTTTTCTAAATCTTTATTTGTTAGTTTTTGAGTTGGAACAAAATGTCCGACTCCGGTTATGATAGCCCGCATTAGCAAAACCTCCTAAAATGTAATTTGAACCGCAAAAGCGAGTGCCGGCCTTGTCCCGCTTCAGCGGGTTGCGGAGAGCTTTAATTAAGATATTTTCTTTTAAGATTCAATATGTTTCTGACAGATTCCCTGCCTTTTTCCATTAGTTGATTAGAAAATTTAAGCCCATTTAATATTTCATTAAATGCGATCTCAATATTCGGACCTTTATGACATATAAGGGCAATATCTATATCAGCCTCCAGAATCCGCCTGATTATTGTTTTAATGTCAAAACGCTCTTTTATTGCCCCCATGTCCAGATCGTCTGTAATAACAATTCCGTTAAACCCCATCTGTTTTCGCAAAATATCGACGGCGATACGGTAGGATAAACTCGCAGGCCAGTCAGGATCGATTTGTTTGTAAAGTATATGCGACAGCATAATGCCTGCCACCTCATGCTTTATGGCGGCCTTAAACGGCAAAAGATCAACAGATTCCATGGAAATTAAATCTGTTTTTAAAGTCGGCATGTCAAGATGCGAATCCAGGGTAGTGCGTCCTATCCCAGGGAAGTGTTTTGCAACAGCCATAATTTTATTTTGCTGCAAAGTTTCTATTATTTTAATGCCCAGCTTTGATATCCAGGCAGGATCACTGCCAAAAGCCCTGCCTGCCATTATACTGTTTATCCCTTTTTGAGCCACATCCAGAACAGGGGCCATGTTCATGTTTATTCCAACCCCTTTAAGCTCTTTTGCCGTAACCTGTGCAAAGTTGACGGCATCTTCCTCCCCTTTCATTTGTGGATTGCCTGGGAACTGAGTAAAAGGGGGTTTCAGCCTGGACACCTGTCCGCCTTCCTGGTCAACGGATATAAATAGCGCGGGTTGCCCGCATTTTAATGCATATTCCTGCGCGGATAAGCACAGGTCTTTGATTTGTTCCGGAGAAGATAGATTCCTGGCAAAAAGAATTATCCCTCCAACCTTTATTGTATTGATCAAAAACTTAAGGTCGTCATTTAGTCCGGTTCCGTCAAAGCCGACCATCAGGCGTTGCCCGGCCAACTGTTCATTTGAAAGGTCTTTAATTTCCATGTTTCCCTGTTAGATTCTAATTTTAGTGTCGGATTTTTTCCGGATTTCCTGCAAGCCTTGCATGGATGTCACGGCTCCCCCTTACTCAATTATGCCTGATCATTCATAATGAGTCCACATCCTAATGACTTTAACCACTTTTTCGTCATCAAGAACCTGATAGACTAACCGGTGCTGTATGTTAATTCGCCGGGAAAAGGCCCCGGATAAATCACCTAATAACTTTTCGAAAGGTGGGGGGTTCTGGCAAGGATTCTTAAGAAAGATTTCAATCAGATTTTCGGCTTTTGGGCGCAGCCCGGCAGCGGAAAGCTTTTTGGCGTCTTTTTGAGCATGTTTAGTGAAAACTACTTGCCACATTACCAGTCAAGTTCCTGAGTGCATTCCTCGATTGGCGTGGCTAACCCTCCCCGAATTGATTCCCGCATACCAGGAATATTTAGCAGGTACATGGTTTCCTGAATAGCGCGCCAGTCATCCTCGGAAATAAGTACAGCGCTGCCCCGCTTTCCCTTTATAATAATCGGTTCGTGAGAAGAGGCTGCTTCGTCAATAAGTCGATAAAGCTTTGATCTTGCTTCAGTAGCTGCTATTGTCGGCATGATTTACCTTTTGATTTAATGGAAGTTATTACACCTGAACAGTACGGCATGGCGTACGCTTTGTCAAGCTTTATCAAAGGAATTTAAGGGACATCGTATAATCCCCAATCACAAAAATACCCTTTTAAGGCCTTATATGACGCAACATTTAAATCATTAGTTCACAATATCAATATGTTCCTGTGGCCCGATTCCCAGGGACAAAATAAATTTATTGCAAAGTAATTAACCAACATATCAAGGAGTCCCATAAAGGCTATTTTAATTTCTTAGATTTGGTTGAGTGAGAACCACAGTCCAATCCCATATACTATATGCAGGAAAAGCTGTTCAACCCAGGCGAATCGGCCTCCTTTTCTTCCAAGAAATCCCTGTCCGGCTACAGGGAGTGCTGCAAATAGCATGGAAATCCAGAGAATTGTGACGTAAGGCCATAGAATCCATGTTGAATGAGAATCAAGTTTAAGAATATATGTCCCGCCCATGTAAATAACGCCAAAGGCAGAACTCGTCATGAGGTGTACGGGAATTCCAAAGAGATAAGTGTTTATTTTATCGGCACGTCTTTTAATAAAACGCGTCACAAATGACGCGTCAATAATGAAGATGGATGACTTGAAAATCCCAAACCGATAAAACGCTTCAGAAACTGCACCCATCAGGATGCCTCCAAAGAGACCTGATAGGATTCCTTGAAATAGTAACATGTTGTCCCTCTTATTCTTTACCCTTTCACCAAACAACCATTGCAACCATCGGCGTCGATCTCCGGCAAATTTTAGCAAAAATTCTTTACAAAAATACCCTTTTAAGGCTTTATATGACGCTATATTTAAATGATTTGTTCACAATATCAATATGTTCCTATGGCCAGACCCCCAAGGAACCAAACGCCTAAATTCAACCCCCCTTTTTCTCTATTCCGCAATTCTGCGGATGGTTTGCAGAAGGTTATGGGTAATTGGCTGCTTTTGAAGGTATTTGGGATTCAGCGATTTCATTTTTTGACTCCTTACTGTTCACCAAGGTCTTCGGCAATTTCACGGAACTGTTCGAGAGCGGCTTCGAGGTCTTCAACTATTTCTTGTGCGAGAATTCCGGGATCAGGCAGGTTTTCGGAATCTTCAAGGCTTTTATCCCTGAGCCAGACAATGTCGAGGCTGGCTTTGTCTCGATTTATAAGTTCTTCATAATCAAAGGCGCGCCACCGGCCGTCTGAACCGTTTTCAGTCCATGTTTCTTTGCGTTTGTTTCTGTTTTTCGGATTATAGCATTTTACGAATTCATCCAGGTCTTCTCGTTTTAAAGGATTTGTCTTGAGTGTAAAATGCACGTTGGTTCGCAAATCATATATCCAGAGTTTTTTTGTCCAGGGTTTTTCAGAAGCTGGCTTGCGGTCAAAAAAGAGGACGTTTGCTTTTACGCCCTGTGCATAGAACAGGCCTGTCGGCAAGCGGAGAAGTGTGTGTACCTCACATTCGTGAAGAAGTTTTCTTCGGATATTTTCTCCGGCCCCGCCTTCGAAAAGCACATTGTCTGGGACGACGATTGCAGCACGGCCATGTTGTTTAAGCAGAGTTTTTACATGCTGGACAAAGTTGAGCTGTTTGTTTGAAGTTGTGGACCAGAAATCCTCTCTTTCAATGATATCCTTTTCCTTGGAAATCTGGCCCTTACCATTAACAATTGTTGTGCTGCTCTTTTTGCCAAATGGTGGGTTAGTCATAACTACATAGAATCGATCGCCGGGGTCGGCAGCCAGAGAATCCGCTACCACAAGAGGCAATTCACTTCCGTTTGAGGTTATACCATGCAGCATGAGATTCATGGCGCAGAGTCGTGCAGTGTTTTGTACCAGCTCCCATCCCTTGAAGGTTTTCTCCTTGAGCTTCTTTTTTTCTTCCGTGGTCATGTTGGGATAGTGCTTTACGATATAATCATGCGCGGCCAAGAAGAATCCACCTGTGCCACACGCTGGATCGCATATGGTTTCGCCAGGCTTGGGCTGGATAACGTCAATAATTGCCCGAATGAGCGGACGGGGTGTAAAATATTGGCCTGCCCCTGTTTTTGTATCCTGAGCATTTTTTTCCAAAAGACCTTCATAAGCATCGCCCTTAACGTCGGCACTCATTATTGACCAGTTTTCTTTATCAATAAGATCAACAATCAACCGCCGCAGTTTTGCAGGGTCCTGAAATTTATTTTGTGATTTGTTAAAGATCAGTCCGAGCAGGCCTTTTCCTTTTCCCAGATTTTCCAGAACATGACGGTAATGATCAAACAGATCATCACCATCCTTTTTTATCAAACTCTGCCAGTCATAATTTTTCGGGACGATTTCCGGTGTCTGCCTGCCTGTCAGGCTCGGGTAAAGCTTTGTTCGCTCGTCTGCCATCTTGAGAAACAGCAGATATGTGAGCTGCTCAACGTAGTCGCCATACGACATTCCATCATCACGGAGGACGTTACAGTAGTTCCATAATTTTTGTACAATTGCAGAAGTATTCATTCGCTCATCTTATATATTTGTTTTGCTGAAACCATATTTTAACTCCCTTTTTTCAAAAGCTGTTTCTCCACCCTCTAATATCCTGCAGACTTCTTCACGAATACCTTTTTTTGTTTTTCTATCTGTATGTTCCAAAGATCCACTTCTATATGAAAGAACCTCATCAGTATTGTTCGCGACTATTACCTGTTCTGCATCAGCATTAACAACCAGATTTGCATTATGAGTTGCAATAATCACCTGTCGATATTTCTTAATTTCCTTAAATAATGGTACGAGGTCCTCCATTATAAATTCATTATCAAGGTCATCTTCTGGTTGATCAAAAACAAAAGGACTTCCAAACGGATCTGTTGCCAATTTCATACAAATGTAAAAAGTACCTCTCTGACCAACTGATAACTTTTCAGGTTTTTTCCCTTTATATTCAATAACGGCATTTATTGTTAAATATCTAATACGATAGCGGGATAAGTAAAGATACTCAAACATGTCAAATCCCACATCCTTAAGAAAAAAATCATCATTAAGAGCGAACTCATCAAGGTTTATTAATTTCCCTTCGTTATCAGATATAATTTTTTCATTACCAATTAATTTTAGAAATGATTCATATGAATCAACTTTAATCTTAGCTTTTATTCGATCTAATTGTGTATGAGTAGCTGTGCTTCTAAATTTCTGACCATTTAATAAACCAGAAAGTCCATCATAAAATTTTCCCACGTTAAAATTTATTTGAGCATATATCTGGATATCTTTAAGTAGATTTTTAACCAAACTCTTTTGTATCTGGCTCCAATTTTCAGGGCCCTCTTTCAAAGAAGTAAAAGCCCTATCAACATTCTTCTTTTGTTGTGTCAAATCTGAATTAATATTATCTTTGAATAAAACCCGATTATTAATACGCTTTTCTAATTCTTCAGTTTTTCTCTTTATTTCGTTTATTTTATCAACACTCTTATCAATAATACCTTGATATTGATTAACTTTCGTTAACAAACCGCTAATATCTTGATCAATCCCTTGGTTTTTAAACTCCTCAACAATATTTTTATTGTTTCCTTTGAGTTTATTGATCTCGTTTGTCAGTTTTTCTTGCGATTTCTGAATACTTGTTTCAAGTGGTGAAAAATCAATATTTGGCAGGCTGCTAACGAGTTGGCCTGATTCATTTATCTCTTTGATCAGACGTTCTATCTCCGCTTTATAATTTTCAGAAGTTGACTGTAATTCTTCTAACCGTTTAATTAATATTTCTTTATTATTAATACTGATACTGTTTTTCTTATAATCCTCGATAAGCTTTTTGTTTTTATCTGTTGTTATTGTTTTAATTAAAGATTTATTTTCTTTAATTCGCTTATTATTATATTCTTCACTATTAATTATATTTCCATCAGTGTCTGTGGTTATAAACCAAGATTTTATGCTTATTATTTTTTCGAGCAAATTCGACAAATCATATTCGTACTTGGGTACATCTTCTTCAATGCTTATCCTTAATAGGTTTTTAATGTGTTTACTCAACTGTTCCGGATTTTTAACAATCTGCTTTATTTCTCCCTGTCTGACATGTAAGTAAGACAGAGGTTCTTTGTCGGAAAAATTATAATGGATAATTTCGCCATCTGATTTTTCATAATCGACTTTAAAGTTAGTAGGATTTATATTAACAATATTATCATCAATATTCCGCTCTTCACCAGAGTGGAAAGTTTTATATAAACAATCAAGCAAAATACTTTTACCAGTTCCACGGCCACCAATAATAGAAACTAAATTTGGATTTAATGGAATGTCAGCACTATTAAATGTGATATTCTCATTATTGATAATCTTAGCATCTGCAATTATTCTGCTGAAAAAAGGTTTGGGGAAATCAATCTGTGGCGATAGATCTTGGATACATACCCTTTCAATTGGTTCAAAAAGAATCTGTTTGAAGCCTTCAAAAGTTGGATCCGCTTTAATCCAGGTGGTAGTATTAAGAAGATATTGATCGTGGGAATCAGAAAAGACAACTGACGATTTATTAAATTTCTCCAAATAAAACTTAGCTTCATTTTGATGATAACTATTCCAATTTGGGAACTCACAGATATCTACACATTCCTTCATCAACTTTTCTTTATATGGGCCAAGGGTATTTAACAGCTCTTTTTCATCAGCACTGTCAGCCGGATGAGCTATCTCTTGATCAAAGCCATGGTCCTTGTTTCCATTATGAACTATAATTAATCCACCTAACTTATGAGCTAATTGAGCTGTTTTTTCTAAATCTACGGCAATCTGAAACAATCCTTTATCATAGCTGCCATCACCTGAATTTTGAACATCACTTTTGGCGCAATCAATTTTTGATAGAAAAGAATTTATCAAAAAATCTTTATCAACCTTTTGTATATGACTTATCCTATGTTGGATATAGGGAGGGAAAACCACGAGAAAATGAACACCTCGTTCACCACTTGACGCTTTAAGCTCAACTCCTGGAAAAAAAGTAATAACATCTTTGATATTATCACCATTTTCAGTCTTTTCATTTTCCCAGACACTCCATATTTCATCAAGACCATCAACGTTAGAATGATCGGTGATTGCAATTACAGCAACATTCTTAGTGATTGCATTATTGAAAATATCTTTAATTTCGAGTTTTGCGCGGTTCTCTCTTGAATAAATTGAGTGTATATGTAAATCCCATTTTCTCCATTCTGAACCTTTTGGATATTTGGATAGCATCTTTCACCTTTCAATAATTAAAGTTGCCCTGAAAAAGCTTTTTTAAGGATTGATTGTCTTAGTCGTTGGCAACGAGCACTACCTTCAGTTGTGCTTAATGTGGCGCTATCTGCAATAGACCACAAACGTTGAACTTCTGATTCGATTTGTATCTGGAGTTCAACACTTGGTAACGGAATCCTCAGAGCTTTAAATCTCTTTTGTGTGAGATTAACACCACTATCCGAAATTCCAGTCTTAAGTTCATTGATTGATTCCTTAATTTGAGGAGCGTTAAGTACCAGTTCCAAATAGCCAGGTAGTGCAACTTCATGATTGCATCGAAGTCTGTAGACCTTATCACACAGTATGAGCTTTGACCTTGTGGACCTGACAAGACAGCAGACACCGACTCTTTTTCTTGGCCCGGCTCGTGTAACAAGTAAGTCATTTTTTTGCAATTCGAGATGCCGTCTTGGTTCAATCGATTCAGGTAGACGTTTGTTTTCCCACTCTATGTACTGTAGAGCCTGAACTGCACTCGTTTTGATCACACCCCACTCTGGTCCATTCGCTTGCAGCCTGTCACACTTAGGACTCCAACCTTGGTCCAGGGTAACGAGAGCTGATTCAATTGGTTGCCAATTTTCAACGAAAAAGCTTGTATTTTCAGTGATAGTATTGATAAGTGTTCCTTCAACAGCGGCTTTGAGGACAGAGGCTTTGTATCGCTTTAGGTTGGCTTTTACGCGCTTGAGGTTTTCAACAGCTTCATCCAGGCGGGAAAATTGCTTTTCGATCTCTGCTACAATGAGTTTTTGTTCATAATGAGGGGCTAATGGAATTATTAGATCTATTACATTGTTAATTGTAACTTGAGGTTGTGCAGATCCGGTTACTATTTTTGATTTATCAGCAGATTGTAGTGCATAAAACAAATATTTTTTTATATCTTTAATTTCAGATGGTGTTTCTAATACAAGGGAATTATTTGTAATATAGCATTTTGCAGGTGACCAGTTGATTTTACCACTATATGCGCCCCTACAAGATATTAAAACCTGTTCTTCTTCATATAGATAATCTGTATAAAAACCTATTATTCCATTTGCACCAAAAACAGGGTATCCTCTTTCTGTGAGCTTCTTTGTTGGTAAACCTTTACCGTATTTAATATTTACTATTTTTCCCAGGTTAACTGTGGTCCAACCGGAAGGAAGCTTATTTTTATTTGCTATGCCCATTGTTTCAATCTACGCCGCCAACGCCTCCTGCCTGCAAACTCTCGTTTGCGCAGATAAACATTCAATTCACCCGCCTGCGCTATGCGCGCGGACAAGTCCAGAATATCGTTCAACATGCTCTTCATGGTGTTTTCTTCTTCCCGGTTTTCTTACCATAGGCACGTTGTTTTTCTTTTACTGTAAAACCAATCTTTTTTTTCGGTTTGTATTCAACTGCCAAAAGCTGATCCAGTGTTTCGAAAACAACTCGAAAACGATCTTCTGTAAGCTGCTTTAATTCCGACAATTCTTTTCTCAAATCTTTATTATCTAAAAGTGCCTGCCGTAGTTTTGTAAATGTCCGCATTATCAGGATATTAACAGCAATAGCCCGGTCACTATTCAAAACACCGGATAGCATGGCAACACCTTGCTCAGTAAACACGTAAGGCATTTTCCTGACACCGCCTCGCCCTGTTTTTTTTGATGTCACAAATTGTGATATCAAAGATTCATATTCATCTTTTGAGAGTTGGAACATAAAATCATCAGGAAATCTTTTTTTGTGTCTCTTTACAGCTTGATTTAGCACTCTTGTTTCAACCCCATATAAATCTGCAAGATCCGTGTCCAGCATTACTTTCACCTGCCGAATCACATAAATTTTACTTGCAATTCTTTCTACCGACACAATGTCATTCATTATTAATCCATTTCACATTAAAAAGGTTTTGCCCTATTCCCTTCCTGCAAAGCGCAGGTAAATATTATGCCACAAGCCTTTCATTTAAATCATCTAAGATGATATTTAATTCTTCACCGAATAATTGATAAACCTTTCCAATACCACCTGCCTGCGAAAAAGGCGCATATTCAAAATCATCTGTTTCAATGCTTAAGTTTCCTGCAATATGATCACGGATCATCTCAAGCCAGCGAATCTGTTCTTCCGTGAACTTTTTACCCTGCTGTGCCAACCATGCATTGAAATTTGTATCAACCTTTTCCGGAAACGGCACAAGCTCGTTTTCCTGATCAAGCGCATACCGCACAAGAGACACCAAATCCGTTAAAATATGCGGGCCGCTTGCACCACGAACCTTTGACTTTTCAAGAGCAGCATAGGCCATCCAGAGATTATTTTCAGTCCAAAGATGAGGCGGCTTTTTTATGGTATCTGCAAGCTCTTTTATATTTTCAAACCGTAAACGCGCCTTGTACGGCCTGGAGTAAAGAATCTGCAGGGCTGTGATTTCATCCTTATTTTTCTCAATAAACTTCTTAAAGGACTCGATCATGCCTTTTGCTTTTTCCATGGCCTCTGCGCTGAAGCCTGCTTCTATAACCTTATCAGGACTGACATTATCAATGATCTGCTCGTTCTTTTTCTTAATCTCTATCAATAGATTCCGAAGCTCTGGATTATGCAGGGGCTTGACCGCGTTTTTTATCAGGCTTGTTGCAGCTTCCTGAATTTCTTCTTCGGAAGGCTGTGCCGTGCTGCCTGCCTCGCCCAGCTCGGTGCAGGCAAGTTCAACCTGTTTGTCAGGATTAATGGCATTTACAAGATCATACGTAAGCTCACCCAGGCTTTTGCCATCTGCAAGCTCAATTATCTTTGAACTGTCTTCTTTTGTAAGGTTTTTGTTTAAACGCGCAATGCGGACAGCAATTGAGGAAATAACATCCGGTTCTGTGTTTCCAAGACTTACAGCTTGGAGAAGCTTTTCAAAAGAGACCGATTTTTTCCGGTCCATGGGCCTTGAGTCGGTCTTATCCCGCTCGCAGACACCAACAGCATCCACAATGACATAGTGATCCTTGGTTTTTGCATCAGATGTTACAGATTGCAGGTCATCATCATTTATAACACGTACGCCCCGACCCTTCATCTGCTCAAAATATCCGAGGGATTTTACGCTGCGCATGAACATTACAACTTCAAGAGGCTTGATGTCAGTGCCGGTTGCGATCATATCCACGGTGACCGCTATTCGCGGAAAGTAGAAGTTGCGAAATTCGGCGATGAGTTCATCCGTCTTTTTGCCGGTTGTCTTGTAGGTAATTTTCTGGGCAAAGTCATTGCCCTTTGCAAATTCCTCGCGCACAATCTTGACAATGTCTTCAGCGTGGCTGTCATCTTTTGCAAAAATTACGGTCTTTGGAACCTCGGTCCGGCCGGGAAAAATATCTGTAAACAGCTTGTCACGAAAAGTACGGATAACAGTGCGGATCTGATCCTTAGCAACCACATCGCGGTCCAGTTGATTGGGGGTGTATTCGAGGTCTTCGTCCAGCCGCTCCCAGCGCACAGATCGGGTTTCACGGTCCCGTTTGTCTACATAATAACCAGCTTCGACAATAGAACCACCTTCTGTAATTTCGGTCTTGATGCGGTACACGTCGTAATTCACGTTCACGCCGTCGGCCACAGCCTCCTCATGCCCATATTCCATGACAAGATTCTGATTGAAAAAACCAAAAGTCTGTTTGCTGGGTGTGGCGGTAAGGCCTATAAGATATGAATCAAAATATTCCAGCACCTGGCGCCAAAGATTGTAAATGGAACGGTGACACTCGTCTGTAATTATAAAGTCAAAGGTCTCAATAGGGATGGCCGGATTATATTCTATGGGCGGCACCTCACCATAGACTTTTTCCAAGCCCTGAACAGATTTTTCCTCATCCTCCTCAGCAAGATCCTCACCCTTAAGCATTGAATAAAGACGCTGGATAGTGCAGATGCAGACTCGTGCAGTGAAATCCAGATTTTTTGAAGTAAGGCGTTGAACAATGAATTCTTCGCTGAATTTATAGTTGTTATAGGGAGAAACATACTGCTGGAATTCCTTAAGGGTCTGTCTGCCCAGATTGCCGCGGTCAACAAGAAACAAAATCCGGCGTGCCTTTGCAAACTTTATAAGCCTGTAAATAAAGCTGATGGCAGTAAATGTCTTGCCTGATCCTGTGGCCATCTGTATAAGAGCGCGTGGACGGTTTTCTGAAAAAGATTTTTCCAGTTTTTTTATAGCCCTGATCTGGGCAGACCAGAGGCCTTCTTCAATGAGCGTAGGCATCTGTTTCAGGCGCAGATTCAGGGTGGAAGGCTTGCCAAAAGGGGACTGTGTTTCAAGCATATTCCCTTTAACTAAAGGCGGGTCTTCATTTATCCAATCTGCCAATGTTTCAGGGCGATGGAAAGAAAAGACATTCCGGGAACGAGGGTCAGGTTCAAGGTCATTTGTAAAACGGGTCTCCACACCTGTGGATTCATAACAGAAAGGGAGTGGCCGATACCAGGCGGGAAGCTGCTCGGGCAGGCCGGTTTTGTATTTGTCGGACTGGATTTCAACGCCTGTAAGGGTAGTTCCGACTTTTTTTGCCTCAACAACCCCTGATGCCTTGCCATTTACATAAAGGAGATAATCTGCAAAGCCATGCCCCTGATTTAACGGGAACTCCCTGATGGCCACCCCTTTTTTTGCATGTATATTGACGCCTGCGAGATCCTGGACATCCCAGCCGGACAAGTCCAACATTTTGTCGATGGTTTCCCTGGCTTTTTGTTCAGGTGTTTTGGTCATAATACCCTTTTGTGCTACATGCTATATATATAAATAATTATACCCGTTATTAGCTTTAAAAGCAAATACTGAGCGTACTTACGCTCTTCAGTTTATAAGTTTATATCGTCAAGAATAGAACAGCCAAATCCTTTTTTTAGTTCATGGTTTCAAGCTTCCCAGCCAAGCAGAGGGGAGCTTCGACCGTAAGGAAGTTTGCTGTTTTTGTATTCGCTCGCTATTGCGGTTCAGGTCCAAGCCTGTAAAGCAAAAAGCCCCATCCTTCATATTGCTGAAGAAATGGGGCTTTATTTTTTTGTAATCCAATGATTGGTCACCCGATCCTCCTGTTTGAGGTTCAAAAAACAGACCGAAATTAATCTTTGGCAAGATATATTAAGCGAACATACAAGTCAATTTAATTTGTTATCTTTTCGATAAGTTATCCCCCTATCCCTTGTCTTTTTTGCCATAAGTAGCCTGATCGTGGGATGGGGGTCGGGCCACGCTATACATCTGATATTTATGGGTTAACCTCCCAAGGAACCAAACGCCGAAATTCAATCCTGTCCCCCTTTTTCTCCCTGTTGATTATCTCTCTTGAATCTCAATAATTATCCCTTGCTGTAGTAATTTCGCCACAAATAATCGGCAAAAAGCTCCACATGGACTTCATGTTTTCAGCTCTATACTATTAACCCAAAAAGATCGATACTCTAGACAGAGAACGATCTGCCTTTAACCATCTGTAATATTAAAATGGTGAACAAAATGGAGAGAATGTTTTTAGGGTTGATCGCCCTCATGTTTTTGGGAAGCGGGCTTGCTTTTGCAGGGCCTTACGGGAATTCCGCTCATGGGGATAGCGCAACCTTCGGCGTGCTTCGAACCGGAACGAATCAATATGCTCGGGGCAACTGCGCCCACTGCCACGAACAGCATGCAAGTATTGCAGGGGCTGAGCCGTCTCCAAGCACCGGTGACGCCGCAGGGCCTGATAGGTTTTGTCTCCTGGCGCAAAATTTTAACACTTCAGCATTAGCAGGGTCTTATGCCCAGGATGATAATGCGTGCTTTTACTGCCATATAGATACCGGTTATCTGCAAAACGAAGTAATTCTAAACTACGATTACAGCGCTACCTTTGGTAACGCTTCAATTGTTGAAGATTCTATTTTCGAGCTCTTTAACAAATTGTCTTCTCACGATCTGAACAATGTGCTTACTTTTGCGAAGGCTAACTGGAGTTCCACATTTAAAACAGGCTCCAACCCTTGCAGCGCATGCCACAATGTTCATAAAGCCAAACAGAATAAAGCAAACCCCGGCGATCCGACATATACGGCCATATCCAAGCCCTCTGCTCATGACGAGCTTTGGGGTGATAGTGCTGGTGAGAAGTTGAGCGATTATACAAGTTATTATCGGCCGCCCTATTCTAAAAGCACAGCACCTGTTAAGTACGAACCCGACATGACCGCAAGTGAACCCGCGGAAGGATGGGGTTCCAATATGCCGGATTATATCACCTTCTGCCAGGACTGCCATTCCTCGAGCATGACCGGGTCACCATATAGTCTTCCTAATACACCCATTGATTGGAGTTCAATAGGAGGCGAAGCAGGCGGCGATAAGCATGGCACAAATGTTGCCACCGCCTCAAGCGCGGCGGCAATGAATCTGCTTGAGCCGTATGCTACAGCGTGGGATGCCAGCGGGCTTGTTCTTTCCTGCACCGACTGTCATGAGCCGCACGGGTCAAAGAATCTGTACTTGGTAAGAAGAAGGATAAACGGCGGTGTATTAGGAGACTTATATGACGATGCAACCTCGCAAGAGATGAGAATTGTTTGTTATCGCTGTCATAACATCAGCGGGGCAGGTATGAACTATACGATACACCACCAGGATGCCGACGCGCCGTATAAAAACGCTATGGGGTGCGGCGCGGGAGGAGGATGTCATTCGGCTGGAAATGGAGCCCCCATAGATTGCAACACTTGTCACTATCACGGTGGGCAAGTCAGCAATTGTACGCAGGCTCCAGCCACCAGGCGAACGTTTTGAAGCTGGGTGAGGGCGCCACGATACACTTTCGAAATCCAAATTCCGACTCCAGCCACTGACAGTGTTCCAAACTATCTGACCTGCAATCGGCATATAGCCCTATAATCGCCCAGAATCATACAGATCTACAACACTGGAGTATTTACGGGACATCCTCTTCAGTTTATAAGTTTGTATCGTCAATGTGTTGGGATTGGAACGTTCTGTACAGACACCAGCATTACATTGTGTGCCGGTTACTCCTTTGGAATATCGATCTTTCTTTTTTCAGGGTTTTTTTGCTGACGATAAAATATTGCAATATGACCAATCATTTTCACCAACTCGGAAGCGGTTTCTTTTTCAATGACGCCGGCTATTTTTTCCTTCTGGCTTTTTTCCTTGAAATCAATAAATTTTACCTTAATAAGCTCATGCTTTTTTAATGACTCATCAACAGCTTCTGTTAGAGCAGGCGAAATTCCCTTCTGCCCGACAAAAACCAGTGGTTTCATGCCGTGGGCAAGACCTTTCAAATATTTCTTCTGATACCCTTTCAGTTTTTCCACCCATACCTCCGTTTGAAAATTGTTTTGAGTATTTATGGGATACTCCTCAGTTTATAAGAACGTTGTTGTTTCAGTTCCAAGCCGGTAAAGCAAAACGCCCCATCCTTCATGTGTCTGAAGAAACGGGGCTTTATTTTTTTGTAATCCAATGATTGGTCATCTGATCCTCCTGTTTGAGGTTCAAAAAACAGACCGAAATTAATCTTTGGCAAGATATATTAAGCGAATATACAAGTCAATTTAATTTGTTATCTTTTCGATAAGTTATCACTCTATCCCTTGAAGGTTTTGCCACAAGTTGCGTTTTTACGCAAAGCAGCTAATTGCAAAGCCACGTCCCAGGCATCACCGGCCTTTTGGTAGCGCCCGGCAAAATCAGGATCTTTCAACTGCTTTTCAAGGTATCGGTCAAAATTGGTTTTTTGTTTCATGCCGGATTTAACAGACAAGGGTTCGCCCCGCTTGCGGCGGGGCGAACATCGGAAATGAGCGGCGAAAACCGGAGTTTGCGTCTGCTTGATTGAGGTTGTGTGTTTAAATATTTTTATTTTCAAAAAATTTAAACAAAACTAAAATTGCGGCAATAAAAATAATAATAACAACCCAATGGTTTATTTTTAATATATCCGGCAGAGTGATTTTGCCGAAATTACCCCAAGCCAAAACATTGCTTTTTAGTGCCGGGTATACTTCAGCATACAAACCAGCTCCAACCAACATTCCCAATATAGCCCACAACGCATGTATGCGTCCTTCACCTAAAGCTCCTAATGATGTTCCAGGGCAATATCCGGCAATAGCCCAGCCAATACCAAAAAGCAATCCACCTATAATTTGAGCAGCTACGTTGGTTTCTTTAATGCTTAATGAGATCACGCCAAGGTCTTTAAAAAGGTATATACCTGTTACGCCGACTATAATCGCTGAAAACATAAATTTAATGATAGTCATATCTTTAAGCAGCAAAAAACCGACTTGTCGTTCAAACCGTATTACCTGCGCTTTTTGTAAAAGGAAACCAAAGAGGATGCCTGTGATAATACCTAATAGAAGTTCCATAATTAATTCCCTCCTTTATATAATAATTTAGCGGTAATTATGCCGCCGATAACAAAGCATATCATGGCAATAAACCCACTTGCGGCGAGTTGCATAATGCTGCTTAATCCATGGCCACTGGGACATCCACCGGCAAGACGTGCGCCGAACAAAAGGATAATTCCTCCGATAAAAGCGCCTGCTCCGCGAACAACAGGGCTGTTACCAAATCGTTCTTCCCATATCTTGGGAACAAATTCTTTTTTATAACTTTTTCCAAGAAGAGATGATAATAATGCCCCTATAAAAATTCCCAACACCACCATCATCTGCCAATCCACTTTTATTTTTTCAGACTGGAAGTACTCGTTATTATCAACATGGTTTTTTGCAACCTGTTGTTCAATAAGTCCGGTCACACGAACAAAGGTAGTTGAAGCACCAAGATACTTGGGTTTTGATAATACTTTCGTAGAGACAACAACGGACAAAACGGCCAGTACGCCTACTAAAGCTCCTGCTAAATAAGGGCTCCAGATGCTTTTGGTTAAATAATTTTTCATTTTGCCTCCTTTCTTAAAGTTTTAAATTTATACATAAGAACTGAGTTAAGCTGAGGCGGCTTTTTGCCGTACATATAAGCATCTCCCATGAGAGCATATATGATTCAGCGGTCGAATTTTAACACCATGGGTTTTGTCGCTTTTGAGTGATCTGCTCCTGAATCATCAAATACAGCCATGGCGAAACTATATCTTTTCAATGGATTGAAGACCACATCGTCTGCATGCCCGGTGTTTAGTTTTCGGTATAGCATGACGGTCCAGTATCCTTTGTTCCATCTGCTTTGGGCTTTAACGTCAAACCTTGACCCGCCGGGTTTTACCGGTAACCTGAAAGGGATTATATCACCCGGGTTAAAGGTTGAATAATCTGAAATTTTTACAGCCTCCTCAAACAAGAGAAAACCGGGTACAGTCGGTTTTTGGGCGGGATCCTGCATATAGCCCGGCATTGATCCATCTTTGGTTTGGTTTTTGATATCTCCTCCCATTCCGGCATCATTTCTTCTGCCGGTCTCCCTGTATGATCCTGTTGGATTGCCCGCAACCGTCAGCCATGTATCGTCTGCGTGGTTATAGGGGGCCGATCGTGCGGCCTTCCAGTGCCATAAATCCCCCTTTTCCCTGGAGGTTCTGGTTTCCAGTTTCCACTTTTCCCTCGATAAATCCGCCGGGCTGTGACAGGTAACTGCGCAACCACGTGATGCAAATTTATCGATTCTGGTGATTTCAAAAAGGAGCGCAATCCGATCTTCATTCCCGGTCAAATGATGCCATTTGCGTCCGTCAAATTTCCAGGATTGCTTCACAACGCTCCGGGTCGAATCCTTCCATCTTAATCTCAGGTATAAGGAATCATCCGTATAAATGCCCTGGGTAAACACGACACCTTTTGATTGGGTCAAATTTTCACGTCCCTGCACAGGCACCTGAAAAGGCGTTATGTTTTGCCAGACAGGGTCATCCAGGTTTTCAGGTGCCCTATGAGCATGTTTTGTGGTTACGACAAGGATCTCTTCTGCATTTGAAATGCCACCGGCTGCAAGGGATACGGAAAGGAGCAACATGAAAATAATGGGCAGATATCTTTGATTTATAAAAGGCATGATACACCTCAATGCTTATTAAGGTCTCAATATGTGTTAATGCGCTGGTCCAGCAAAATGCTCCACATATCCCATGACGGAAAGGCCTGCAATGGCCATAGTTATGACGGCTGCTGCCAGCATGAACTTCCATCGGCCGAACGGATGTCGCTCCGGAGACCGGTCTATCACCGGCAAGGCGAGCAACAATCCGATCAGTCCGCCGGGTATAATCATTGATCCAACTATAGTATAATTTCCTTTGAAAATGGTGACCAGTTGATTCAAAAACAGAACCCACCACTCAGGCCTGGGCACATAGAATGAATCCGTAGGATCAGCCGGATCGCCCAGAGGGGCTGTCCAATACCATCCGATAAGCCCGATAATGACGGAAACAATCAAAAACAAAACCAGCCACCGGTTTAAGATGTTCGGGAAAAAGCTGGTTTTTGCTCTCTGATCCGTGCTCTGGGTCAAAGGCCCGGTAATTCCACGATGATAAATGAAATGAAAATGGACAGCTACGAGAAAAATAAGCAGCCCCGGCAACAGCAGGATGTGGAGAATGTAAAATCGTGTCAGGGCGACGACACCGGTCAGTGATCCCCCTTGTAATAGTCTCACCAACAGATCTCCGATAAACGGCATAGATGAAATGATGCTTAAACGGACCTGAGTTGACCAATAACCCTTCTGATCCCATGGAAGCAAATCTCCGGTAATAATAAAAAGAGGAACAAAAAGCATTACCACTACACCGGAAATCCAAACCATTTGTCTCGGTGCTTTGTAGGCACCGAGTATAAAAGCACGGAGCAGATGAATCCCAAGAACAATAAGCAAGAGGTTCCATGCATAATAGTGAACCCCTTTGACAATGCGTCCAAAAGGAACACTGAACAGAGCAAAGTCGACACTGTCATAGGCTGCACCGGGAACCGGTGAATAGTAGAAGGCCATGACAATACCGGATAAAAACAGCAATACGATTAAAACGACAAGCAAAGCACCGCAGAAACGGGTCCGGTTCAATGCGTCATCAGGGACTTTCAATGACCGAAGGCTGTCCATAACCGCCTCCAGTGCGAGAAGTTTAATCAGCATTAAATCACCCTATTTTTTAAAGCTGAGTGTGATGACTTCGGAATCATAAGAATTTTCGTCACCGGAATCATCAAAAAGAGCCATGGTAAAATTGTATTTCTTTCTTGGATTAAAGACCGCATCATCCTCATTGCCGGTGTCGAGCTTTCTGTAGAGCATGACTGTCCAGCTGCCGTCCGCATGCCGGCTGACCGCCTTGATGTCACCGCGTGAACCCTCCGGCGTTTCAGGCATTTGGTAGGTCAAAACATCACCTGCCTTGAAATCGGAATAATTTGTGATTTCAACTGCATGGGAAGCAAGCAGGATACCGTGTTTGGCAAGTGTTTTTCCAGGGGCAAGCATGAATTTGGGCCTGGATTTGTCCTCGGTCATATTTTTCCGGTCCCCGCCTTTTCCATTATCGTTTTTACGACCGCCTTTTTCCGCGCTTATTTGGGTCAACCATGTGTCATCGGCAAATCCCTCAGGATCGGAACGGGCGGCTTTCCAATGCCACAAATCGCCCATTTCAGCCGCGGTTGATGTGCCGAATTTGCCGTCTTTGGCATTGGATGCACCCTGGGGAACATGGCATAGAATCGCACACCCTTTAGTGGCATAATTGTTGATCCGGTTGATTTCAAACAGCAGGGCAATGCGATCCTCATTGCCTTTCCGGTGACTCCATTTTGATCCATCATACTCCCAGGCGTCTTTTGTTACGCTCAATGTTGGATCTTTCCACTTGAAAAGAAAATAGATACTGTCATCGGTATAAACGGCTTTAGTAGTGACGCTCGCTTTTTTGCCTGCAAATTGTTCCTTGCCTTCAAAAGGAACAATTTGCCCTTTAGCCTTTCCCCATACCGCGTCGTCCGATCCTAAGGGAGCGGACTTTGCACGAACGGCAGTTAGGGTTTGCCTGGAAGCCCCCATTGCTTCCCCTGTGGTAAACTGCAGGCTACCTACAATCAGGGCCACGCATAAACTGAAATTGATGAATAATTTTTTACACATGATTTATGTCCTCCTTTTTGTATGGTAAAAGGTTAGAACTCCATGGAGACGAGCAGGTTGTCGTCTTCCACTTTATGCTCCAGAATCGATAAAGGCCGGGTCGGAGGGCCAGCAATCGGCTGTCCCTGGGCGTTAAATCGTCCGGAATGACAGGGGCATTCAAACACGCCTGTCTCTTTCTGCCAGATCACATTACAAGCAAGGTGGCTGCAGGTTGATGAAAATATTTTTATTTTCCGGTTGTGATCGATCCGTGCCCACACAAAACCCCGTTGTGGAAGGACGATCCAACCGTCTTTTACCATAAATTCGTAGGAGAGCATGGTGAAGTTATTTTCTTCCAAATCCTCGACAGATCCCAAATTAATCCATTTGGTTGCGCTTTTTTTCAGGGCCGGTGAAATGACATAGGTCGTCAAGGGTATTCCAGTAATCAGTGCCGCACATCCGGAAAGTGCAGCTGTCTTTAAAAACATCCTGCGATCTGGATTGAGAATCCGGCTGGAAGAGGATAGATGGATGGATGACTTTTTTATACGGTCCATGGGTTCCTGCCTTTCGAAGAGAGCTTATTGGGCTTTATGTATATGCACTCTGATAAATGAGCAGGTACTAAGAGTTCACTGTGTAGCAAGGGCTTGGATTTAGAGTGCTTGGCAGAATCTGTCTATTATTCTATATTAATAATTTTGCATAATGTAAATCATTTTTTCTTACTTTATTGAAATATAGATAGATTTAATATAAATATCATGACAAAAATCCCATAGTCAAGATGAAACACCTTTTGAGGCAGCAGCAAGGTTCTGGAACAGGTGTTTAACAGGGCAGGAGGTAGGACACATGGAAGGATTTGATGCTGTTAAGGGCATTTTACATAAAATATACGGCACAAAAAAGGGGGCGCTTGCCTTTGATAAAATTCTTCCTTTAATAGAAAAGCTTCCAGTCAGAAAAAGAGAGGCGAATGAGTACTTTTCCCAGGAAGATGTGGTTTTGATAACTTATGGCGACTCCCTGTATTCAGACAGGGAAGCTCCTTTGAAAACGTTTCACGGTTTTGCCGCAAAACACTTCAAAGATGTATTTTCAACAATACATATTCTTCCATTTTTCCCCTACTCTTCTGACGACGGTTTTTCTGTCATTGACTTTTATTTGGTAAATCCAAAGCTTGGATCCTGGGAGGACATTAAATCATTGGGCGGCGATTTTCAGCTTATGTTTGATCTTGTGCTGAATCATGTTTCTTCAAAGAGCAAGTGGTTTGAAAAGTATTTAAATGAGGAACAGGGATTTGAAGATATTGCCATTGAAGCAGACCCCTTGATTGATCTGTCCGGGGTTACAAGGCCCAGGTCGCTGCCGCTTTTAACTGAATTTACAAAAAGTTCCGGAAAGGCTGTTAATGTTTGGACAACATTTAGCGCTGATCAGATAGACCTTAATTTTAAAAGCATTGATGTCCTTAAAAAGATGGTTGAGATACTGCTTTTTTATGTGGATCAGGGCGCAACTATTCTGAGGCTTGATGCAATTGCCTATTTATGGAAGGAGATCGGGACGAATTGTGTTAACCTGAGCCGGACCCATGATGTGGTGAAATTATTTCGAAGCATATTAGATCGCGTTGCCCCTGATGTCATGATTATTACGGAGACAAATGTGCCTCATGTGGAAAATATCAGCTATTTGGGAGATGGCCGGAATGAGGCGCAAATGGTTTATAACTTTACGCTGCCGCCGCTGCTTTTTTATTCCTTTGCAATTGAGGATTCAACGGCCTTGTCAAGCTGGGCAAAAGGGCTTTATTTAAAGTCTGAAGCCAATACCTTTTTCAATTTTACGGCCTCGCATGATGGTATTGGTGTGCGCCCGCTTGAAGGGATATTGCCTGAAGAGGAAATAGACAGGCTCATTAAGATTGTTAAAGAAAATGGAGGCAGGGTTTCATATAAGAGAAATTCAGATGGTTCGGAGAGCCCGTATGAACTGAATATAACCTATGTTGATGCTCTCTTAAACAAAAAAAACGGAGTTGATAAATATCATCCTGATAGATTTCTTGCCTCTCAGGCAATTCAGCTTGTTCTTCCGGGAGTGCCTGCCACCTATATCCACAGCATATTAGGTTCGCACAATTGGGAACAAGGTGTCAGGCAAACTCAAATGTCCAGAACCATAAACAGGGGAAAATTGCGACTGGATGATATTGTAAAACAATTGAAGGATCCCGATGGCTTTCGCTCAAGAATTTTTTTTTCATATATAGACTTGATCAAAATCAGGAAAAAACAGCCGGCCTTTCATCCAAACGCTTTTTTTGAAATACTGGAACTTGATCCAAAAGTATTTGCTATTTCAAGGCATTGCAAAGAACAGACAATATATGCATTAACAAATATTTCATCAACGCATGTTTCTGTATCATTGCCGAAAGGCAGCGGCGATTTTGATATGAAAGACCTTCTTGGCGGAAAGATATTTAAGACAAATCCAATCAGCTTAAATCCTTACCAGTTTGCGTGGCTTGTCACACAAAAATAAATCATTATTGATTATTGATTTTATTTCTTAACTTACCGGAACATTTAAATGTAACAACCTTTCTTGCCCTCAGCATCAAGTCGTTACCTGTAGCAGGGTTTCGGCCCCTTCGCTGCCTCTTGTTTTTTACGCAGAATTTGCCAAACCCTGAAACCAGGACATCCTCCTCTTTTTCCAGGGTGCTTTTAATAATTTCCAGAAGAGATTCGATGATATCTACCGCTTCTTTCTTGGTAAAACCAAGCTCATAAACCTTTTCAACAATATCGCTCTTGGTTAATGCCATGCTACCTCCTAAAAGAACTTGCTACGTCATTATCAATAATGATATATTGAGATTTTTGCAAAACGCCCCCTTTCGCCCAATTCCAGCGTCAGGCTCAAATTTTAATCCTCAAAATACTCAATGTATTCCCGCGGTTAAAATTTTCGCCTTTATTGAACTTGAACGAAATTGAACATTTTTCAAGGGTCTCGTGTTTATATAATTAGCTTATTTTATTATAATTTTTTCTTTAAGCTGTAAAGATGACTTTATTTATTCAGATTTTTCAAGTAAAAGCAACTTCAAATTTACTGTTTATAAGCTTTTTGGGCGCAAACAGGCAAATAGACTGTTTGCCGCCTATGAAAAGAGTATAACCTATTAAATATACAGATATTGAATATATGTCAAGATACTTTGGAGCCGACGGGCGGAGTCGAACCGCCTACCTGCTGATTACGAATCAGCTGCTCTACCGACTGAGCTACGTCGGCCTGGTAAATATCAGCCTGATAAATAAGAAAGCCCTACTTTGTTTATAAATCTAAATCAAGAAAAAAGTTCTATTAAAGCCTTAATTGATTTAATTCCTTGCAGAAATTCCGGAATTGAGTGCACAGGCCTGTCCGGGTCTGAAAGGGCATTCCTTGTCTCCAGAATATACATGGAGCACAGGATGCCTGTTGTTGTTGTAGCGGCTTCGTCAAAAGATGCTGAAATGCTTTTGGAAGATTTGCGCTTTTTTTCAAAAGATATTCAAAAGGCCTTAATATATTTTCCACCTTATAATATTTTGCCGTTTAAGCGTTTGTCATACAACAACGAAACAGCGGCAAGGCGGATAAGCGCTCTTTACCGTTTCATAGAGGGTGAAATGCCGCTGGTTGTAGTTACAACCGTAAGCGCCCTGCTGCAAAGACTCATTCCAAAGCTTATGCTGAGCGATTATGCTGAGCTTATAATGACCGGTGAAGATATTGACAGGGATCTTTTGATAGAAAAACTTATTGCCGGCGGTTATGTTAGAGCCGCGATTGTGGAGGAGCCAGGGGATTTTTGTGTTAGAGGCGGGATTCTGGATATTTATTCTCCGATGTATTCAGATCCGCTAAGGATCGAACTGGTTGGAGAAACCGTGGATTCCTTAAGATTTTTTTCAGCAGCAACCCAGCGCAAGACAGAAAGCATACAGGAAGCGATCATACTTCCGGCAGGGGAAGCGATCCTTAAAATGGAGCTTATTGATAAGATAATAGGCAGGATAAGAGAGCAGGCGTCTGCCCTTGATCTTCCGGTAACCAGAGTTAGAGAGCTGGTTGAGCGTATCAGGAAAGAGGGGGTGTTCCCGGGAATTGAGAGCCTTATCCCCTTGATATATCCTCAGCTTGACACACTGTTTGATTATGTTCCTGACAAGGCGCTTTTTGTTCTTATGGAACCAAAAGAATTAGAAGAGGCTGCCGGCCAATTTCAGGAGCAGGCGACAAAGAACTATCTTGCCGCCTGCAAAGAGGGCATACTGTGTGTTGAGCCTGAAGCTTCTTACATGCAATGGCCAAAGGCAAAGGAGCTGCTGTCTGAGAGGAACCCTCTGACAGTCAAAATGCTTCCTGTGTCGGGAGAGGGTTGGAACAAGGGGCAACCTTTTTTACGGATAGGCTTTAATGTTGAAGATAACTCTGCTGTCAGAACTGAACTTAAGGCTCATATGAAAAAAGAGGACCTTCTCCTGCCTCTTGCAAACTGGATTGATGACAGAAAACAGGAAGGATATGCCGCTCTTATTGTCTGCAGTTCCAGATTGCAGGCCGACCGTATTAAATCTCTTATGTTGCCGTACGGCATTGAGCTTGGAATTATTGACGGGTTCCATGTCGCTAAAGGCAGTAAATGGCCTGTGGCTGTATGCATTGGCCGGGTTTCATCAGGTTTTGTCTGGCAGGATGCGTTTTTGGCTCTAATTACAGAAGAGGAAATATTCGGTGTAAAGCACCACATAAAAAGGATTTCAAGACAAAAAGCAAAGGTTCAAGCCGGGATGCTTGAATTTACAGACCTGAAGAAAGGCGAATTTGTTGTTCATATTGAACATGGAATCGGTCGCTTTGACGGCCTGGTAAAGCTCAAGATAGATGGAACAGGCAACGATTTTCTGCTTATTATCTATAAGGATGATGATAAGCTTTATCTTCCTGTAGATCGAATGAGCATGGTTCAAAAATATATGGGGCTGGACGGAGTGATTCCGGTTTTTGACAAACTGGGCGGAAAATCATGGCAGCGGGTTAAGGAAAGGGTTAAAAAATCGGTTGAGAAGATCGCGGGGAAACTCCTTAAACTTTATTCTGAGCGTAATGTAAAGGAAGGCTATGCTTTTAAGGTAACAGACGGTGATTCGCAGGATTTTGAGGCTGGTTTTTCTTACGAAGAGACACCGGACCAGCTAAAGGCGATTGATGATGTGCTGCATGATATGGAGGAGCCGACACCTATGGACAGGCTTGTATGCGGCGATGTAGGATACGGAAAAACAGAGGTTGCCCTTAGAGCGGCCTTTATGGCTGTGAATAATGGAAAACAGGTTGCCATGCTGGTTCCCACAACAGTGCTTGCTGAGCAGCATTTTGAGACATTTGCAAACCGTTTTAAGCGTTATCCGGTCAATGTCGCCTGTTTAAGCAGATTCCGTTCCGCCTCCGAGCAGCGCTTAATTATAGATGAGCTTAAATCAGGAAAGATAGATATAGTTATAGGAACCCACAGGCTTATTCAGAAAGATGTTGCTTTTAAAGATTTGGGGCTTGTCGTGCTTGATGAAGAGCAGCGATTTGGCGTTAAACACAAGGAAAAACTGAAAGAAATCAGGCGCATGGTAGATATTCTGACCTTGACGGCAACCCCTATACCACGTACTCTTCACATGTCCATGATGGGAGTGCGTGATATTAGTATTATTTCAACACCGCCTGAGCATCGCCAGTCAATTATTACATACATTTCTGAGTTTGACGCGGCGGTTGTTTCAGAAGCAATACGGAATGAGTTGAAAAGAAAGGGCCAGATATATTTTGTTCACAATGATATTCATAATATATGGGCAATGGCAAACTATTTGCAAAAACTGGTGCCTGAAGTCAGGCTTGATGTAGCGCATGGCCGTCTTACGGAAGATGAGCTTGAGCTTGTGATGCTGCGGTTTTTCAATAAAGAGATCGACATGCTTGTTTGTACAACGATAATTGAGTCCGGGCTTGATATTCCTTCTGCTAATACCATTCTTGTTAATCGGGCGGACAGATTCGGATTGGCGCAGATTTACCAGTTGCGAGGACGTGTAGGCAGAGCTGATGAACAGGCTTATGCATACCTCTTTATTCCTGATGAGACAGCTTTAGGCAAGGATGCTCGGAAACGCCTGAAGGTATTAATGGAGCACAGCGATCTTGGGGCCGGTTTTCAAATAGCCATGAGCGATTTGAAAATAAGAGGGGGAGGCACAATCTTGGGCGCATCCCAGTCCGGCCATATAGCTGCGGTAGGTTATGACATGTTTTTAAAGCTCATGGAAAACGCGATATCTGAGCTTAAAGGAAAACCGGTTCAGGAAGGCCTTGAACCTGAGATTAATATATCTTTGTCAAGCTTTATTCCTGAATCTTATATTTCCGATATCAACCAGCGGCTTTCAGCTTACCGCCGCCTTGCAAAGATGACCGAGCTTTGCGAAATTTCAGATTTTAAGAAAGAGCTGCTTGACCGCTTTGGGGCCTTGCCAAAAGAGACAAACAATCTTTTATTAAAGATCATGCTTAAAGTATACGCAATAAAAGCCGGGGTAAAACGGCTTGACCTGGCCGGACAGCAACTCATTCTTTATTTTTCAGAGGCTCACCAGAAATATCCTTTTGGCATTGTTGATATGATTGTTGAGCAAAGCGATTGTTTTAGTTTTACGCCGGACCATGTGCTAAAAGCAAAACTGTCAAAACGCACCGCAGACGGTATATTATTGGAGACCAGAAACATCTTGAAAGAAATTATTCAACATGTTAACTGCTGAGCAGCAAAATACTTAAAGGATTAGTAACCGTTCACGGTTACCATTTATCAATGATAAGATACTCTACTAAATTGTTTCCGATGCTTGGCGCCTTATTGATTATTTATATCCTGACAGGGTGTGGTGATTATGGGTCTGATTCACATTCAGCACCCAGCGATAATTATTTAATTAGAGTCGGAGGCAGAGTCGTTACAACAGTTGACTTCAACAGTTCCTTTGAAATTATCAGAATGGCTTATTCTCATAATGCATTGCAGGACCCGGATTCTTGCAGGGGAGCCAAGTTGCGGCTTTTGAGCCAGTTGATAGAGGAGATGATTATATTAGAAAAGGCAAAAGAGCTGAATGTTGAGATTTCTGATTCAGAACTTGATGAAGCTGTTGCACGAATGAAGGGAGATTATGACGATAATGCTTTTGAGCAGATTTTACTTGAGAACGCTATTTCATACAATTCGTGGGAAAAAGAGCTCGGGAAGCGTTTGCTCATAGAGAAGGTGGTTGAAATAGAGTTAAAGGAACGTGTTGTAATAAGTCCCGAAGACATATCAAACTATTATGAAAAATATTATAATGGGGATGGAGTACCATCTGTCCTGTCCGGCGGTCCTGATAAGGAGGATGGTGATTTAAATAGAATAATCGTAAAAGAGCTGCGTAGAAAAAAGGCGGAAGAAGCCTATAAACCATGGATAGAGAATCTTAAAAAAAAATATTTGGTTGAAATAAACAAAAAAGAGTGGGAGAAAATCTCTCAAGCAGGTTCGGGGTCAAATTAATGGGTAAAAGTATTATAGAAATTGTTAAGCGTTCAGCATGTGGGGTAATATGTTTTATTTTGGTTTTAGGTTTTACCCCATTCAATATAGCAGACAGCGCAGAGGTTGTTGATCGTATCGTAGCTGTTGTTAATGATGATATCATTACATTTTCCGAATTAAACCAGTTTATAAAACCATATGCAGACAAAATCAAAACACTTGGATATCCTCCTGAGAAGGAGCGCGAAATGCTCTTCAAGATGCGCGATGATATACTCAGCCAGCTTATTGATCAGAAACTTACTGATCAGGAAATAAAACGGTTTAAGATTTCTGTAAGTGAAAAAGAGATTGATGCAGCAGTTGAGCGTATTAAAGAGATAAACTATTATAGTGACGAAGAGCTCAGACAAGAGTTGGCCGGCCAGGGATTAAACATGGGAGAGTATCGAAAAAATATAAGGGAGCAGATACTCAGGGCAAAGCTGGTCAACCTTGAAATCAAATCCAAGGTCGTTATTACCAGACAGGATGTAAAGTCATATTATGAAGCGCACAGCGATAAATATTGTGGAGAGAAAAAATACCGCCTCTGGAACATAATTATGAAAGTCCCTCCTTCCGCTGATGAAGCAAAGATGTCTTCAATTCAAAAAAGTATGCAGGCTGTGCTTGCAAAATTAAAGGCAGGGCAACCTTTTGAAGAAATGGCTGAATCCTATTCCGAATCTTCAGGAAGCCTCGACCTTGGATTATTTGCAATTAATGAGCTTTCACCACAATTGCAAGAGGCAATAAAAGGATTGGGTTCGGGTGAGTTTACCTCTGTGCTTGATACCGATTATGGATATCAGATATTTTATATTTCAGAAGTTATAGATAGTCCTGGAAAATCGCTGGAAGAGGTAACAGCCGAGATAGAAGAAAACCTTTTCGGAGAGATAGTTGATAAAAAATTCAGGTCATGGCTTGATGATCTCCACGAAAAATCTCATATAAAGATAATAAAATAAAAGTATAACCGTTCACGGGTTCAAGGTTTAAAGGTTCAGGGCTAATCGCGTTGCGATTTTTTATATAAAGATCAACTTAACCGTGAACGATTACATGTATTTTCTGATTTGGATGCGAAAGAATTAATTCAAGAGTTGAAATCAATATCTAAAATGCTTCAATCGTTGCATAGTTCATTGAAAAAACTGTGAACTGTGAACCTATAACTGTGAACGGTTACTACTATGATTAATAAAAATTCTCTTTCATTTGGATATTATCTTAAGGCGATACGGACCGAGAAGGGTATCAGCCTTGACGAGGTTTCAAAAAAAACCAGAATTAGAATAGGCAATCTCCTTCTTGTTGAAAAGGAGGATCATGACAGGCTGCCTGCCGAGGTTTTTGTTAAAGGATTTTTGCGCGCCTATGCGGAAGCTGTCGGTGTTGATGGGGTTGAAATTGTAAGGCGTTACACATCAAGTCTTAATACTTATAAGGCAAATGTAAGGTCCGAAGCGGATTTTGCCGAATTGAGCACAAGCTTTTGGCCTCATTTACTGCTGTCTCTTGGGGCGATGATATGTATTATCGCTTTATCTGTTTTTGCGATGTCTGCTTTTCGTGCCCCACTTAAGATCAACAGCCAGGTTAATACTAATGCGGGCGAGGATAATAAGGCAGGCAAAGATATTGACGACATTGCTCCCAAAGTCGATTACGGCAGTGAGTCAGACTCTGATTCAGCCGGCAAACAATCTGAAAAAAGTTTGTTGCTAAGTATAATAACAATTGAAACAACCTGGATAAAGGCAATAATAGATGGGCGTAAGCCGAAAGAATACAGCCTGGAACCCGGAGATCGCCTTGAGCTTGAAGCGTCGGCTGGTTTTAATTTATTGATCGGCAATGCAACAGGTGTTCAATTGATTTTCAATGATAAACCCATAGAGATTTTAGGAAACAGTGGACAGGTGGTAAATGTCCAGATCCCATAAAAATAATTATGCAAACTGATCGTCATAAAATACTTATTGAAAGCATCAGGAGATTAATGAGGCGGGAAGCCACAACCCACCTCATTAAGATCATCACCAAGGCACATGCCGCAGACCTGGCTGTGGTGCTCCATTCTTTGTCACCTTCCAATCAGATTAAGCTTTTTGACTTAATAAAGAACATTGAACAAAAAGCTGAGCTTTTCAGTGAGCTCAATCAAGATGTTTTTTTTAATATTATTGAAGGTATGGATCTGGATCATATTGTTGAGATAATGGATCATATGCCGACAGATGATGTTGCCGATCTGATTGGACGACTGCCGGAAGAAAAATCCGCTTCTATCCTTAAAAAAATGAAAAGGGAGGATTCTGAAGAGGTTGAAGGCTTGCTTAGTTACGGAGATGATACTGCAGGCGGCATCATGGTTCCTGATTTTATCGCATTAAGGGAGAATATAACAGCCAGAGAGGCCATTGAATCACTGCAAAAGGAGTATGCGAATGTTGAGATGCCGTTTTATCTTTATGTAGTGGATGAATATGGCAATCTGGTAGGCGTCAGTTCGCTAAGACAGCTTGTAGTGGTCCCTCCGGACACCCCGCTTAAAGATTTTATGGCAACAGACGTGATTTCAGTAAAAACCGACGTGGACCAGGAGGATGTGGCAAAAATCGTTGCGCGTTATGACATCCTGGCTGTGCCGGTTGTTGATGAATATGGCGTACTTGTTGGTATTGTTACAGTTGATGATATTATTGATATCATCAGGCAAGAGGCTACCGAAGATATATTGAAAATGGCAGGAGCAGGCGAGGAGTTTATTGAAACACAGTCTGTCTTAAAAAGCATAAGAATTCGCCTGCCCTGGCTGTTTGCGTGTTGTATCGGCGGGATAATCGCATCTTTTGTTATTAGCCACTTTCAAGAGAGCTTGAGCAAGGTAGCCTATATTGCGGCATTTATTCCTGTTATCATGGGGATGAGTGGCAATATCGGTATCCAGTCCTCCACTATTGTGGTACGTGGTCTTGCAACAGGTCGTCTTAACATAAGAGATTTATGGGTTGTTGTTTTTAAGGAGCTTACTATCGGCCTGATATTGGGTATAGTTTATGGGTTTTTCGTTGGCCTGGTTGTTCAGCTTCAATATAGCAGAGGGGCTCTCGCCTTATCCGTGGGGCTTGCTGTGATCTCTTCCATGTCTCTGGCAGCGTTTTCAGGCTCTCTGGTACCCATGTTCTTCGCCAGGTTAAATATCGATCCTGCTGTTGCTACAGGTCCTTTTGTAACAACGGCTATCGACATCGTCAGCGTATTCTTGTATTTTAATATTGCAGTAACCCTCCTTGGCATATAACGCATGTCAAGCTTCTCCACCCCTGCTATTATGCTCCGCCATATGGATTTTGGAGATTATGATCTTATAATTACCTTTTTTACATTAAATAAAGGGAAAATTTCTGTAATAGCCAAATCCGCAAAAAAAAGCGCGAAACGATTTGCAGGTATTCTTGAGCTCTTTTCCGTTTTAGATATTGTGTGCAGTTCAGGTCGCAGGCCGGGACTTTCTGTTTTACAGGAGGCTGCATTAAAACATCCATTTGCCGGAATAAGAGCAGATGTAATAAAGATGGCCTATGCAAGCTACTGGGCGGAACTGATTAATGAATGGATGGAAGAAGGCGGAAGGCAAATCCAGCTTTATCATCTGTTTCAGCATGTTTTATGCGAGCTCGATCTTGGGCAAATACCCGGCATGGCTCTTAGCGTCCAGTTCCAGATAAAATTTATGGCCATGGCAGGTTTTTGTCCGAACTTAACCTGCTGCAGCATATGCAAGATTGAACTTGAGAATATGGCAAAAAATCAGGTGAAGTTTGATCTTAAAAAGGGCGGGCTTGTATGTGAAAGGTGTGCGTCTGGATCGTCACGGCGGATATTTCTTTCAAAAGGGACTATAAAGCAGCTTCTCTGGATCAAAAACGTAGATTTGGACAAGGTGAGCAGGATCAAATTTTCCAGCCTGTCTTTAAAAGAGAGCCTGGAATTTATGGAAATGTTTGTGCCTTATCATTTGGGCAAGGAACCGCGGAGCCTTGCTTTCTTGCGTCAGATAAGACAGGAGCAGGGATTAAGGGGTAAGGATTAAAGAGGTATGCAGAGCATAAGAAGTATTCTTGAAAAACGTCATATTGAAGCATCTGCGCCGTGCAGAATCGACATGGGGGGAACCCTGGATATCAGCACATTTTATTATCCGCTCAGGCATCTTTTACCATGCACCTTCAACATAGCGGTGAATTTAAGAACCAGGGTCAGGCTTTTCCCTTATAAAGAAGGGATCATAAAGATTTCTTCAAGGGGTTTTAAAAGCGCAGAATATTCTTCGGACAAAACCCCTTTTAATCATCCTTTAGGGCTTATGTTTGCGATTGCGGCCTATTTTGGGGCTGAAGGCGTACATATTGATATTAACTCGTCATCGCCTCCTCGCAGCGCTCTGGGAGGTTCATCCGCGGCTGCGGTTGCTCTTATTGCGGCGTTTTCAAAGCTCGATCAAAAGCAAACAGCCGGTCTCGGGTCAAGGCAAAAAATTGCGCTGCTTGCGCATGCCCTTGAAGAAAGTGTCGCAGGCGTGCCGTGCGGTCTTCAGGATCAGCTTGCCTCTGTCTATGGAGGAGTTAATGCATGGTATTGGCCGGCTCTAATTAAGGGCTGTTCTTTCAGGAAGAGAACTGTCATCAAGAAAACTTTTCATAAAGACTTAAATAAACATCTCCTTCTTGCCTATTGCGGAATTCCCCATGAATCGAAGAATATTAACACAAGGTGGGTTGAGCAGTTTATTTCCGGCAAATACCGCAAACTCTGGGCAGAGATAATTTTATGCACGCAGAGGTTTGTTGACGCTCTTTTTGAAAGAAACTTTAAAGAAGCCTGCGTTTCAATGAACAGAGAAACAGCTATAAGGAGGAAAATGACTCCCGACGTGCTTGATAAGATGGGGGCAAAGCTCGTTGATTCGGCTGTTAAAAACAGATGCGGCGCAAGATTTACAGGAGCCGGCGGCGGCGGATGTATCTGGGCGATAGGCGAGATTGATGATATTGACAGATTAAAGGATATTTGGGAAAAGACTCTTTTGAGCAGAAAAGAAGCGTATCTGCTTGATGTGGATATTGATTCCAAAGGGTTAGTGGTAGAGGATTAAGGATTAGAGGGTTAGAGGATTAGGGATTAGGCTGAAGACTGTTAGGAAGGGAATAATTTTAAATTAAAAACTCAAAATTATATTTAACACTTAACACCTGATGAATTCGTTTTTTTACGAATTCATCAAATGGTAAATCAAGGGGAATAAATGTATTTTCAGGAAGTAATATTAGCATTGCAGAAGTTCTGGGCGCGCAAAGGATGCACGCTGATTCAGCCTTATGACATTGAGGTCGGCGCGGGAACATTTCACCCTGCAACGCTTCTTAAGGTCCTTGGCCCTGAGCCTTGGAACGCGGCTTATGTCCAGCCTTCCAGGCGTCCCACAGACGGCCGTTATGGAGAAAACCCGAATCGATTGCAGCATTATTATCAGTTCCAGGTAATACTGAAGCCGTCTCCTCTTGATGTGCAGAAAAAGTACCTCCAGAGCTTAAAGGTTCTTGGCATTGATCCTCTTGACCATGACATCAGATTTGTTGAAGATGACTGGGAATCACCTACTCTCGGAGCCTCAGGCCTGGGATGGGAGGTATGGCTGGACGGCATGGAGATCACTCAATTTACCTATTTTCAACTTGCGGGCAGTATCGAACTCCATCCTGTTTCAGTGGAGCTTACTTATGGCCTGGAACGCATTGCCATGTATCTTCAGGGAGTAGATAATGTTTTTGATTTAAAATGGAATGATAAAATATTTTATGGAGATATACATCATCAACAGGAAGTGGAGCAGTCAACATATAATTTCGAAAAGGCGGACGTGGATATGCTTCTGGATCTTTTCAATAAATACGAAAATGAAGCCAGGCAGATGATTAACAGGCCGCTCATTCTTCCAGCTTATGAATATTGCCTGAAATGTTCACACACATTTAACCTTCTCGATGCCCGCGGAGCGATCAGCGTAACAGAGAGAACCGGTTATATCGCACGGATAAGAAATATCGCCAGGGCTTGCGCGGAAGAGTATCTGAAGCAGCGGGAAGCCATGGGTTTTCCATTAATGCGTAATTTTAGCAACCAGGGATAAACATGGACACTTTTTTGCTTGAGATAGGTACAGAGGAGATTCCTGCCGGTTATATTGAACCGGCCTTGAGGAGTCTTTCAGAGCTGATTTTACAAGGCATGGACAATGCGCACATTGAACACGGCAAGGCCAGGATTTTTGGAACGCCGAGAAGGCTTGCGGTTGAAGTTGCGGATGTCGCAGGCAAGCAGAAGCGCCTGGCGGTCGAGATAACAGGACCTCCTGAAAAAATTGCTTTTGATGAAGACAACAGACCGACTCTGGCTGCGAAGAAATTTGCCGAGAAGTTAGGGATCTCTGTCGACAGTTTAACAATCAAGGATACAAAAAAAGGTCGATATTTATGCGCAAAAAAAACAGAGGGGGGCATTGTTGCAAGCACACTTCTTAAAAGCATTTTGCCTGATGTGATTTTGTCAATCCCATTTCCCAAAAAAATGAAATGGGCGGATCTGTCCATTGAGTTTGCAAGACCCATACATTCGATACTGGCTATGCTGGGGGAGAAAGTTATTTCTTTTTCATTGGGAAACATTAAAGCAGGCAGATATACTTTTGGGCACAGATTTGTGAATCCATGCAGAATAAAGCTTTCTTGTGCCGATGAGTATGTTGAAGCCTTGCGTTCAGCAGGTGTGCTGGTTGATCCGGAAGACAGGAAAAAACAGGTAAAATGCCAGATACAGGATGCTGCCAAAGGTTTGGGCGGTTGCGTGCTGCCTGATGAGGAACTTGTTGATATCGTAACCAACCTTGTTGAATATCCGGCTGTTGCAGCAGGTAGTTTTGACAGGGAATTTCTTAAGCTTCCACGTGAGATATTGATTACAGCAATGCGGGAGCACCAGAAATATTTTGCCGTAATTGACAAAGAAAACAATCTGATGCCGAATTTTATTTCAGTGAATAATACATTGGCAAGAGACATGGCGCTGGTTGCAAAGGGGCACGAAAGGGTGCTCAGGGCCAGGCTTAAAGATGCTCAATTCTTTTACAGGAGCGATATGGAGAGCCCTTTTGAAGATTTGGTGGAAAAATTAAAAGGGGTTCTTTTCCAGGCCGGGCTTGGGACAGTGTATGATAAGGTAATGAGGGTTCAAAAACTTGCCGGATATCTGGCAGAGGCTGCAAATTTTGATTCGGAGTTTAAACAAAAGGTATTGAGAGCCGCCTATTTGTGCAAGGCCGATCTTGTCAGCCAGGTTGTTGTTGAGTTTCCAAAGCTGCAGGGGATAATGGGAAGGGTTTATGCCGCTGCCGCCGGAGAACCGGATGCGGTGGCATCTGCGATAGAAGAGTATTATCTGCCCACATATTCAGGAGGACGACTTCCTGAAACGGAAACAGGCGCAATTTTAGCCATTGCCGACAAGATTGATTCCATTTGCGGTTGTTTTATAACAGGGTTGATTCCGACCGGCGCTTCTGATCCATATGCTCTTCGGCGTCAGGGGATAGGCATTGTTCAGATAATGCTTGATAAGGATTTTTCATTTCAATTGAGCCGGGTGATTGAAGAGAGCGTAAGATTATTCGGCAAGCAAAATAATGATGAAAGCAAGGAAATTTCCAGCAGGGTTTATATCTTTTTGCAAAACAGGATTGCCAATCTTTTATCTGAGCAAGGATTTTTAAAAGATGTTATAGCAGCCGCTGTTTCTGTTTCCGTGGATAATGTGCCTGATGTCTGGAGCAGAGCGAGCGCTTTGCAAAAACTTAAAGCCAAGCCTGATTTTGAACCATTAGCTGTTGCTTTTAAGCGCGTTGTCAATATAATAAAAAAAGCCGGTCATGTTGAAGCAAAAGATGTTGATGAAAGTCTGTTTGAGTATGAATGCGAAGCTGTTTTATTTGCTGATTATAAAAAAACCAAGAAAAAGGTATTGGATGATCTTGGCAAGGGATTATTTGAACAAGCCCTTTTTGATATAGCCTTGTTGCGTGATTCTGTTGATGCTTTTTTTGACGGGGCAATGGTAATGGCGGAAGATTCGAGCATTCGAAACAACAGGCTTTCACTGTTAAAACAGATTGAAAAACTCTTTAGATTGTTTGCCGATTTTTCAAAAATTTCAACCAGCGCTGTTTCTCTTTAACCTTTTTAACTTATTAAAAAATATGTAATAATTTAGGTTTATGAAACAGACCATATTTATATTGAGCTTCAGGTGTGATCAAATTTAAATTAGAAAACTGTTTGAGCATATTAGAGATCGTTAAGAAAGAGCTCAATATAAAATACTATATTTGTCCGGCTGTTTGCTTAAATTACTATAATTTATTTAGAGCTATGGCCGGTTCTTTCTTTACGATTTCTTATATGCGAGTTTTTTCTGGTTTTAATTTGATTATACCTGAAGCGGACATATTCTCAAAAAACTAAAACATTAAGGTTTACAAACATGAGATTATTATCATCATCCGTATCTATCACAAGATACAAGGTAAGGGGAAAGATTGAAGGCCCTCTTATCAAGACAATTATGGACGGGCTTAACAAGAACTCCATTACAGAAATTGATGACCAGCCAATGGAAAAAGCAGCTGGATGGACCTCTTTTGACAACCCGTATATGCCTGATTTTGAAACCTCATCCTGTGTTATAGGCGCTCATTTTGTATTTTCACTGCGGATTGACAAAAAAAATATTCCTTCAAAAATTATTAAAAAATATTATACCCTTGAGATGGCCAAAAGGCTGGCTGAAAGCGGGAGGGAAGACCTGTCTCGAAATGAAAAAAAAGAGATAAGGGAACATGTTGCCAACGCTCTTAGTCTTCGCATTCCGGCGACTCCGAATATTTACGATATCATCTGGAATTATGAGGGGTCCTCTTTATGGTTTTTTTCCAATCAAAAAGCTGCCAACGAAGACCTTGAAACACTTTTTTCAAAATCTTTCAGGCTAACACTAATCAGGCTTTTTCCCTATACAATGGCCGATCTTGCGTCCGGAATTACGGATAAAGAGCGCGACCTTTTATCAACTATTTCTCCGACAAAATTCATGGATTAAATTATGTTAGATGTTTCAGTTGCATACAACAGGTACAAATTTCTGGGGCATGAATTTTTAACATGGCTCTGGTTTGTTATGGACGTGGACCCAGCCTGCATGCTTAAAGCAGAAAGCGATATGGTTTCACTTGAAGTCGACAACCGTATTGTTCTTGAAAAGAGCTTTGATAACAGGATCGAAAACATCAGAATAAAAGGGGATGAAGCCGGCTTTGAGGAAGCAAAGCTTTCTCTTAAAAAGGGCGGAGTCGTCACTGAACTGAATTTTTCTTTAAAAATCGGGGATCACGAATGGAAATTTAACATTAAAGGTGAAAGCCTTAATATCTCGTCATTAAAATCGCCTGAAACCGGAAAGATTGAAAAAAAGGAAGATATTGAAGGGGCTGTTATTGAAAAGATATACCTTTATGAAAAGGTGGTTTTACTGGTCGAAAATCTTTATAAACAGTTTGTCCGGATAAGGATTTCAAGCAAATGGGAGAATGAAACCATCCCTTTAATCAAAAAATGGATCAAATCCTGAAACTTTTGTTAAACCCGCTGTTTTTGTCCCCTTTTTTTTATGGAACTGTTAGACAAACTTAAAAGATTTTTTGATCTTTCCTCGTTCCGCCCGGGCCAGGAAGAGGTGGTTAGAGCGGTTCTGGAAGAGAGAGACGCCCTGGTGGTCATGCCTACCGGAGGAGGGAAATCGCTTTGCTACCAGCTTCCTGCCTTAATCCGTGATGGAACAGCCCTTGTGGTTTCTCCCCTTATCGCCTTAATGAAAGATCAGGTGGATGTTCTCCAAAAAAGAGGGATCGCCGCATCATTCATCAATTCCACCATCCCCTGGTCAAAGCAAAAACAGGTGCTTGAAAAACTTGAAGCAGGAGACTTAAAGCTTTTGTATGTTGCTCCTGAACGGTTTCGCCAGAAGGAATTTCTGCACTCTCTTTCTATTTCCAAAATCAGCTTTGTGGCAATAGATGAAGCACATTGTATCTCCCAGTGGGGGCACGATTTTCGCCCTGATTACCTGCGATTAGGGGGAGTCCTGCAACGCATAGGACAATACCGGATTCTTGCTGCCACCGCTACTGCCACTGAATCGGTTATATTAGATATCATCTCCTGCCTTCATCTTAAGAATTGTCGACAGTTTGTAACAGGGTTTTATCGCAACAACCTGCAATTGAAAGTAGCTCTTTGTGCAAATAAAAAGGAGAAAGAAGGGGTTCTTGTGTCAGCCCTTGCAGAAGAGAAACTTCCCGCAATTGTATATTGCGCTACGAGAAAAGGTGTGGATGAAGTGGTAACCCTGTTGAAAGATCGAGCGCATTCTGTATCAGGATACCATGCAGGCATGGACGATGAAACGCGAAATAGTGTGCAGGAACGATTTATGTCAGGACGCTCTGAAATAATTGTGGCAACTAATGCTTTTGGGATGGGAATTGATAAATTAAACATACGCCAGGTTATCCACTACCAGTTTCCAGGCTCCATGGAATCGTATTATCAGGAGATAGGAAGAGCAGGAAGGGATGGAGAAAAATCAACATGCACCCTCCTTTTTTCCATGGCTGATAACTATATCCAGGAATTCTTTATTGATATGAACTATCCTTTGCCGGAAACAGTTGAAGATGTTTTTGACTTTTTAAAGGGTACGGGGAAAGACTATCTGAGCGTCGGAAATAATGAAATTGCTGAAACAATCAGCTCTGCTCAGAGCGCCGGACAGGTGGGAATCGTCATAAAAATGCTGGAGCGGGCCGGTTTCCTGGAAAGGCTCTATTCCGGGAGTCGACTCTGTTTTGTTGCCGCAGGCGTGGAAAGCCCGAGAGGGCCTGTTCAAAAAAAGATATTTGACGTTGTGGCAAAAATCGCGGGATCTAAAGGAAAAGAGGTTTCAATTAATTTTCTGACAAAAACCACCGGCCTTGAAAAACCAGCGCTTCTTAGAGGTCTTAGATCACTTTCAGCAGATGGATTGATAACATATATACCACCGGCCGCGGGTCGTGACCTCAAGATAGTGCGTCCCCAGGCGACCTTTGAGGAGTTGAAAATAGACTTTGAACTCCTTGAGAAAAGAAAACACAGTGATCTGGAAAAACTCAAAGAGGTGGTAGCTTACGGGTATTTTGGGGGGTGCAGATGGGATTTTCTCCTCTCCTATTTCGGAGACGACAGCGCAACAGACCAGTGCGGGTCCTGCGACAACTGTATTCAAAGAAAGGTGAAAAGGACTGATACAAACAAGGGTGAAGAGGGAACAATAATCCTTAAAATATTGAGCTGCGTGGCGCGTATGCAGGGCAGGTTCGGCCGGACACGTGTTGCCCAGGTCCTTACCGGAGCTGAGAGGAAATGGATAACCTCGCAGAGAATGAATCGACTTTCCACATACGGCCTGCTTCCTGATTTCACACAGGAAGAGGTTCTTGATCTTATTGACCAGTTAGACAGGCAGGGATGTTTTGTTCGCAAAGGAGATCATCTTTATCCGACTATAAGTCTCAGCGAAAAAGGGATCAGGGTGATGAAAAAAGAAGAAGAGGCTTGTGTCAATCTGCCGGAAATCAAAAAACCTGTGAAGACCGCGGCAGAGGTAGCCACCGATTTTTCTCCTGAGCTCTATGAGCTGTTGCGTAAAAAAAGAGAAAAGCTTGGGACGGCACGAGGGATCCCATTGTTCCTGGTAGTCTCAAACCGGACACTGAAAGAGATGGCGGCATCGGCGCCAAAAAGCATGGCTGAACTTCTCCAGGTGCACGGAATCGGGCCGGCTAAAATAGAAAAATACGGACAGGCTTTTTTAGATGTAATTTTAAAATATTGTGATACAGTAAATTAGGGATAACATTTTAGCTTTTTCAAAACATTACCGCTCCAGCTATAATTAAATTTTTTACTGAAAAAACTCGTAGATAACGGCTCGTAATGAAAGAACCTGCCCGGGCCATTAATAAAGGTTTTTGTTTTAAGAAAATGTTTCATCTTTGAATCAAATTGCTTATGGTTCTTTCATAACGATCCATAATCTACTCAAACAGTTTCCAGTATAAAATTTAATCATAACTGAAGCTCGTTTAAAATCGATTTGTTTCAACGGGCTAAATTGACACACAATTTTTAGTTTATAAAAGGAGAATATTATGGCTTTTGATCCTGATAAGGATAAGATTTTAAAGAAGTGGCAATGCGAAGACACAGGACTTGTTGTTTCTATCAACCAGTATGGCAACGGCCAGCCGAAACTTCAGATAGGCCCAAGAATACTGAAAAAACAGGATGGTTCGGAGAGGGCGCCTGTCAAGGCCGGGCGCCTTGCCATTGAAGATTTGATGTGGTTTTATGAAATTATTGATGAATTAAAGGATGAGCTCACCCGGCTGGCACAGCCGGAATAATTGCTCTGGATTGAGTGATATATATGCCCATGACCAAAGATGGCGCAATTGTCAGGCCTGTAAGAGGAAAAAAATCTCCGCAACTTGGTGATTATGCCGTGATGGTAGCCAGTGAATCTGATATGCGTATGTTTTGCGGCAAGAAGAATTTACAAAAAGATCGTTTCATAAAGCTGTTTATGAGCAGGTTATATGTCGATGACGGGCAAACTGAAAACTTTGCGCTTGTGGGCCCGTTTATCGGCGCTCCATATGCGGCAATGATTCTTGAAACATTAATTGCCTGGGGCGCGCTAAAAATTTTGTTTGTTGGTTGGTGCGGAGCGGTTTCCCCTGATGTCAAGATCGGAGACATTATTATTCCAACAGGCGCTATTATTGATGAAGGAACGTCAAGACACTATAATAAGGGGGAGAACTTTTGTGCCAGGCCGCAGGGCCATATAACCGAAAAAATAAAGGAAGCTTTAAGTCAAAGGGGCATCTGTTTTCACACAGGCCTTGTCTGGTCTACCGACGCTGTTTACAGGGAGACCTGCGAAAAGGTTAAGTATTATCAAGGCAAGGATGCATTGGCGGTTGATATGGAGCTATCAGCTTTTTTTACTGTGGGAAGCTTTCGGGAAGTTGAGGTCGGAGCGGTTCTTGTTGTTTCCGATGAAATATCAACCTCTAAACATGTAGCCGGATTTAGCAGGCAATGTTTTAAAAAAAGCCGCGGGGATGTATGCGAAGCAATAAGCAGCATGTGTCTCAGGAAAACAATATAAGTCTTACAGCTAAAGCCAATAAAACAAACAATGAAAGACATTGATGCGGACATAGTTGATAAGGTTAACGCGTTAAGAAAAGCGCTTCACAGGCATAATTACCTGTATTATGTTTTGGACAATCCTGAAGTATCTGATGCGGAATATGACAGGATGATGCTGGAATTGACAGCGCTTGAAGAAGTATGGCCTGAACTTTATGATCCGGATTCTCCTACCTCACGGGTCGGTGCGCCGCCATTGAGCCGGTTTAAAACTATTGCCCATTCCATTCCCATGTTAAGCCTTGGAAACGCATTTGCTGATTCAAATATAATTGATTTTGATCGTCGCGTCAGGAAAATTTTAGAGATTGACGATAAAATACTTTATACCGTAGAGCCCAAGCTGGACGGCCTTGCCGTGGAACTTGTATATGAAAATGGTAAACTGATTGTTGCATCTACCCGTGGCGACGGCATTAACGGTGAGGTGATAACAACAAATGTCAGAACCATACGATCTGTGCCTCTTTTGCTTCAGGATACAGGAAAGCGGAATATGCCGCTGCGCCTTGAGGTAAGAGGGGAGGTATTTATCAGTCATGAGGGATTCAGAAGCCTGAATGAAGAGCAGCTCAACCAAAACCTGCCTTTATTTGCAAATCCGAGAAATGCCGCTGCCGGATCTTTAAGACAGCTCGATTCAAGTATAACCGCAAAGCGTCCGCTGGAAATTTTTTTCTATGGTGTGGGTGAATTTACAGATTTAGAGTTAAAATCACAACGGGAAACGCTTCAGGCATTGCAGGAACTTGGATTGAGGATTAATCCCCTTATCAGGGGCGAGGTTACAATAGAAGAGGCACTTGACTATTACAAGGTGCTTGAGGACAAGAGGCATCGTTTGCCGTATGATATCGACGGCATGGTGATAAAGGTTGACAACCTTTCTTTGCAAACAAAGCTGGCCACGACATCCCGAAGCCCCAGGTGGGCAATAGCGTATAAGTTTAAGGCAATGCAGGAGACCACCTGTGTGCTGAATATTGATGTGCAGGTCGGCAGGACAGGTGTGCTGACGCCGGTTGCGCATCTCCAGCCGGTTAATGTCGGCGGAGCCATGGTCAGGCGTGCGACACTTCATAATGAGGATGAGATTGAGCGAAAGGATATCAGGATAGGGGATACGGTTCTTGTCCAGCGGGCAGGGGATGTGATCCCGGAAGTTGTTAAGGTGATTGAATCAAAGCGCACCGGTTTAGAGAAAATCTTTCATATGCCGCTAAACTGCCCTGTTTGTGGTTCAGCAGTTATCCGTGCTAAAGGTGAAACCGCTACCAGGTGTATAAATGCAACATGTCTTGCGCAGCTTAAAGAGCGCATCAAGCATTTTTCATCAAAAGGGGCTTTTGATATAGATGGGTTGGGGGACAAACTTGTTGAGCAGTTGGTGGACAAGGGCCTGCTTGCCTCGTATGCCGATATTTTTCATCTAAACGCAGTCAGTATTGAAGGCATGGAACGCATGGCAGCAAAATCTGCGGGAAAGCTTATTCGCGCAATTGAAAAAAGCAAAAACATTAAATTCAATTGCTTCCTTTACGCGCTTGGAATCCGGCATGTGGGCGAACATGTGGCTAAAATACTTGCAGAAGAATTTAAAAACCTGGATAATCTTTTAGCTGCAACAAAAGAGCAGATAGAGTCGGTTGAAGGAGCGGGCTCTGTGATTGCTGAAAGTGTCGTCAATTTTTTCAAACACAATACAAATCGTGAGGTAATAAACCGTATTCTTGACAGCAATGTATGTATCCTCTTCCATGCCCACGAAAAAGAGAGAACCCTTGAAAATAAAGTGTTTGTTTTAACAGGTACGCTTGAAGATTTGACAAGGGATCAGACAAAAGAAATGATCGAGGCCGCAGGTGGAAGAGTAAGCGGTTCTGTGAGCAGAAACACGGATTACCTGGTGGCCGGAAGCTCTCCGGGATCCAAGTTAAGCCTGGCAAAGGATCTTGGCGTTGAGATTATTGATCAGGCAACCCTTCTGAAGATGTTAAGCATGTGAGGTTATATGTTTCTCCTATTCTAACCACAGATTATTTCCCGGAGGTGTGGAAATACCTTATGAGGAACTCTCCCTGTCCGATCAGATCAAACAAACCCAATCAGAGATCAAAAAAAGGAACTGCCACTATATACGAAGCAGCATTCGGCTACAAAGGAGCTTTCCGCAAGGTAGATATTTCTTCTCATAAAGGTAAAAAAAGATGGTAGATCTGTGATGTCAAGAGTTCAACGGGCATGAAGGACGTGTACTGTTATGATGTGGCTTTTCAGTATTATGTTTTGAGAAGTACAGGTCATAAGGCGGTACATTGCCGACAAACCGTGCCAGTCTGTTTCGAATCCAGTTGACTAAATCGCTGAAGTGTCTTAAATGAAGTTCCGGGCATGGTGGAGACGTTTGGCAATGATTCCAAACGATCTCATCTGCTACCATTTACGACCGACACGGGGTTTCGCCGCCACAGTCAGGCGCAATTTACTTTCAAACAAGGAGAAACAGATATGGGTGAAAAGGGAAAAAAAGACAAAGGCAGAAAGGAACAACAGAAAAAGGCCCAGCTTAATCCAAAGGAAAAACGAAAATTGAAAAAAGAAAAGAAGAAATAAATGCCCAGTGTTGTCCGATGAGGTAAATTCAAGTTGCGAGCGCAATGCCTGGCAGCAGGGTTCATGTGGTGTCTGGTAGTCGAGGCAATTTCTTGGTCTATAATTAAGCTTTTCCACTGCCGATGTAAGATTTTTATTGGTTGCTTTCATAAAATTTATTGCTTTTGATAAATTCGTAAAAAGTCTAAAAGTTCTCTTTCCAGTCATTCCCGCCCGTCGTGTTCGCGCACTGTCGCGGTAGGCGAAGGCTGGAATCTACGGGATAAAATGCAGTCGTGCCTGTGGCAGACAAGCCGGGATCCGGTAAATTGAAGATTCCCTGTAGCAAGTTCAAGACCTGTCCTCATGCTAATTTCAACTGAAAGTCTTTACTAACACAGGAGGTTTTTAATGAAAGAAAGTTCACGGTTTAATGTCTCACTCAGCTTTGAAGGGATAAGGTTTCCACCATTTGAGGATATACTCTTGCTTGGCAGAAGGTGTCCGCAAGGCAAGGCAGGTGTTTCAAAATGCTTGAACCTGATAGCGCCGGAAAAGTTTGAATTGGTTGAAATTGATGATCCAGTTGTTGAGGCGATGCTGATAAACAAAGTAATCATCAAACGCATGCCGGTGGAAAAAGTCATCAAAATACTGAAGGCTAAAGTCTTTCCTTTGATGACAAATGGCGAAATTGTAAAGGTAGATTTCAATGTAATGATCTATTTTGATGGGATAGAAGGAGTGCTGAAGGAGATAAAATGAAAGTAAAGCATCTGCTTGAAAAAATGTTTCAAAGAGCAGGTCCTTACGCAGGAATCGAGTCTATTGAGAAGCGTCTGGGGGATAATTCGTTTCTGGTCGTGTTGGACGGGGATTCATTTTTGGGGATCCTTACACCTTCTGATATCATTAAATCGCCCCACCAACTGGTAATCGACTGCGTACACGACATGCCTTGTGTGGACCATGATCAGGACGTCGAATTGGTTTTAATGGTGATGAAGGAGACTCGGGATTCCGTATTGCCAGTGTTTAAAGGCGATGAATTTATCGGCGTCGTTACCTCGGCAACCATCACAGATTATCTCTCTGAGTATCATAACGAACTGAAACAAGTAATATCTGGACGTACTGCTGAACTGGTTAAAGCCAACGAGCAACTGAAACGGGAAATAGAAGATCGCAATCGGGCAGAGGATGGCCTTCTGGAGAGTGAAAGCCGATTCAGAGAAATGGCGGAACTATTGCCAACCGTCATTTGCGAGATGGATACCAGCTTTTGCATAACCTACAGCAACAATCTGGGGTTTCAGACATTTGGTTATACTCAAGAGGAACTCGACGCGGGTATAAACGGAATAGACCTTTTGCACCCTGATGATAGAGAAGACGCAATCCGACGTATTGAGCAGATTGTGAAAGGAGTAGACATTGGCCCCATGGAATACCGGATGCTGAGGAAGGATGGGTCAGAAATATTTACCCTGGTACACGCAGCCCTTATGCACAAGATGGGGCAAACAACCGGTTTTAGAGTTAGCATATCCGATATAACAGAGCAAAAGAGACTTCAGCGCCGGTTACATCAAAGCCAGAAGATGGAGGCTATCGCTACTTTAGCCGGAGGTATTGCACACCAGTTCAACAACGCCCTGTGTTCTATCACGGGTTACACCGGGCTGCTTGAAATAAAGTTCCCTGGCAATGAGATGATAATGGATTATGTCAGGCCGATGAAGAAATGCGCCGATCAGATGGCGGTCCTGACCAGCCAGTTGTTGGCCTATGCCCTGGGAGGTAGATATAATCCTCAAACCATACTGTTGAGTGAATATATAGAAGGCACACTGCCCCTGATCCAGCATACCCTTGGACCAAATATCCGCGTGGAAACGGATTTGCCGCCGGATATTCTAAACGTAGAGGCGGATCGCACCCAGATGCAGATGGTGCTGCTGGCCATAATGGCTAACGCAAACGAGGCTATAGAGGATCAGGGTCGTATCAGGATTACCACTAAAAACATGGAGGTCGGCCAGGACTCTATTAAGGATTATCCCGGTCTGAAGCCAGATCGTTATGTCTGCCTTTCGATAGAAGATGATGGAAAGGGAATGGACAAAGAAACAAGAAGCAGGATATTCGAGCCTTTTTTTACCACCCATTTTATCGGCCGGGGACTTGGGATGGCATCTGTTTACGGCATTGTCACGAACCACGGTGGCATTGTCTTGGTGGACTCGGAACCTGGCAAAGGGACGGCAGTCAAAATATACCTGCCTGCTTTAGAGACCGGGGAAGAGATTGAAGAAGATGCAGAGGAAAGGATCGTTCCTGTGCCTGCGATTAACCTGCCGGGGGTTGAGGGTACAGTCCTGGTTATTGAAGACCAAGAGCCTTTGGTGAAACTGTTAGGAGAGATACTGGAGAGACTCGGTTATCGTGTGCTTGAGGCCAGTACCGGGGGAGAGGCTGTTGAGATTGCCAAAACGTTTGATGGGAATATCGACATTGCTCTCCTGGATATAAAACTGCCTGATATGGAGGGCGGCAGGGTTTATCCCCTTATCATGGAAGCAAGGCCGAATCTGAAGGTGATCGTGTGCAGCGGCTATGGCATAGATGGCCCCGCCCAGAAGATCCTTGACGCCGGTGCTCAAGCTTTTATTCGGAAACCGTTTTTGATTTCAACATTGGCTGAAAAATTGAAGGAGGTGTCCGGAGGTGCTCCTGTCTGTCTGCCGCCGCTTGTTACCAACAGGATGCCACCATGAAACCGAGAACAAGAATAGCTACAGCCCGGACCCCGGACGGAGGGGAAATGGTGCTTTATCAACATGGCTGTGATTTCTTGATCAAGATCAACGGTCAGGATTTGATGCACAGTCGCCAGCATGAGTCGGAACTGGAGCTGGCGCGGCTGGGTTGTGCGCATCTGGCTGGTCGCAAGGCGCCCAGCATACTTATCGGAGGCTTGGGTATGGGATATACCTTGCGCCAGTCTCTCGATATGCTCAGCCCCCACGCGCGGGTGGTGGTGGGTGAACTGTTGGGTGCTGTGGTCGAATGGAATCGTGAGTTCTTCGGGGAACTCAACGGCCGGCCGATGGGGGACGAACGAGTTGACCTCAAGACGGGCGATATCGTCAAGCTTATCTCACGTTCCAAGAGCAGATTCGATGCGATCCTTCTGGATATCGATAATGGTCCAAGCGCGATGACCGATTCAGGAAACCGCCGTCTGTACGGTCTTGAAGGAATTCAAGCCTGTCGCCGCGCGCTACGCGAACAGGGGTGCCTGGCTGTATGGTCGGCTGAGCCGAGCAAGAAATTTGAGCGGCTCTTGATTGGTTGCGGCTTCCATGTGCGCCGTTTCCGGGTTTCCGCCTACAAGGGGAGTAAATCGCAGTCACGTTTTGTATGGGTCGCTTCGGAGGACAAGAGTATTCTCCCACGCGGTGGCGGCGAGCCGCGCCTGTCGCTCAAAAAGGAGTCAAAGGGAGGTCGCAGACAGCCGCCGGGGAGACGATCAGCTTTAAAGAAGCTAAAAATATATTGAACATAAAATAGCAAACAAGCATGTTGTGTTCTCAACACGAGCTGGAGGGTGTGGAACCATGTTGCTGAAGACATACACTAAAGAAATATTTAGACCAAAATACATGCCGGATGCTAAATCGATCCGCTGTTATGCCCATCTTGATGAAGATATCAAAAAAGTATTGCCTTTTCTCAATGCAGAATTGGGCGGAGATTCTTATACACTAGATCCACCATCCGTAACTTTTAAAGTCCATGGTAAGTTAATCACCGTTCATCCCAAAAAAATAGCAATCAACGCTCTCAAGGATGAATCAGAAGCAGATAAAATCCTTTCCTGGCTTCAACGTGAGATTAACGATGTATGGGATAGACATGATGAAATTGAACCAAGCTATAAAAGTGCTTCTAAACCGGTCATTCTGGAAATATTGAAACTTTTGCCAAAAACCAATTGCAGGGAGTGCAGAGAAGCTACTTGTTTGGTATTTGCCACGCGTGTAGCTGAAGGCGCAAAAGATGAAAATGACTGTCCAATCTTGGTGGCTGAAAATAGAAAAAGGCTTATGGAATATTTATCTCAGTTTGATTTTGAATGAACCTCCCCGCCAAGCTACGGGGTATCTAAAGGATAACATGTTTTGTCATTCCGTGCTTGACATGAAATGACAGAAACGAAGCAAGCTTCGGGGAATTAGACCCAAAGAGATTAAAAATGAATTTCATTCAGCGGGATTTGCATTTACAGTCTGTTTCACCTGAGTTGTCAACCATCCTCAAAAAAAACTCTGAAGAATAACAGAGAAATAGCAGCAGACTTTAACAATTTTGTAAAAGCAACTTTGAAAATTCCCGCAAGAAAAATCAGCCATACTATATTTTAGGGAATAACCAGAATATTATTATAGGTGCCAAAGCAGTTTGAACACTTATGGTCGTTATTGGGATCAAGTATCCACTGCCCGTCAACCAAGAATTTGTATTCACATTTCCCTGGAGTAAGCATAACCATTTTTTTCCAGACTCCACCTTCATACTTCTTCATCCGATATTCTTTATTATTCCAATTGTTAAAATCTCCCATTAAGACGACTTCTTCTGCATCTGGATTGTTCAATGTAAATGTGATTCTTTTTTTCTTAATTTTTGCTTTTGTTGTCTTAGCCATACAAAACCTCCTTTGTTAGGGTATCATATAAGCCACAAGGCAACTTTGAATACAAGTTGTCTCTGTTGTGTGTATCCAGTATTCAGGCATTAAGCCTTTTGAAAAGCCTTCAATTCTTTAATATTTAGATAAAATACACCATTTAGGGCATACTGTCAACTCTACTTTTGCCCATTGATTGTTCATATATTGCAAGAAATATCTTGCTATGATAATAATTATAAATTGCAAGTGAGCTAAAGTTAAGTTATTTTATTAGGCTTAAATCTGATGCATTCGTAAAAAGTCGGATTCATCGAATGTGTCATTTCGACCGCAGGGAGAAATCTTATCTTTTCAATAGGTTGCAGAATAAAGATTCCTCGTTTTACTCGAAATGACAGGCCAGAGGGACTTTTTACGAATTCATCAAAGCTGAACTGTTACAAAAAGGAGAATAAGAGCTATGTTTCGGGAAAATCTAAATAAAATCGTCCACAGGAAAAATTTAAGCGGGAATGAAATGTCTGAAATGATTACTGAAATCTTTTCGGGCAGCATAACCGATGCGCAGATCGGAGCATTTATGGCGGCTCTTGCCACAAAGGGCGAAACATTTGAGGAGCTGGCCGGAGCAGCAAAGGCCATGCGAAGAAAGGCCCTGCGCATTCAAGTATCTTCCCGGACTGTTGTGGACACATGCGGCACGGGCGGAGACGCTGCTCAAACCTTTAATATTTCAACCACAACCGCTTTTATAGTCGCGGGCTGCGGAGTAACTGTGGCCAAGCATGGAAACCGCTCTGTTTCAAGCAAATGCGGGAGCGCGGATCTTCTTGAAGCAATGGGAGTAAAGCTGGATATAAATCCGGAAATAGTGGAAGAGGCCATCGAAGAGATCGGCATTGGCTTTCTTTATGCTCCCCTTTATCACGGGGCAATGCGATATGCAGCCAAAGCAAGAAAGGAGATTGGAATACGCAGCATTTTCAACATGCTTGGGCCCCTGACAAATCCAGCGGGAGCCAATTGCCAGCTACTTGGCGTGTATGCGCCTGAACTAACTGAAATGTTTGCGCAGGCCCTTCGGTTGCTGGGCGCAAAGAGGGCATTTATCGTGCACGGTCATGATGGGCTGGATGAAATCTCGGTTTGCGCGCCAACCCGCATTTCCGAGCTTAAAGATGATCTTATCCGTACCTATGACATAACCCCTGAAGATTTTTTCGGAAGCAAAGCAAACCCGGAAGATCTTGCAGGAGGAGACTCTGAAGAAAATGCCGGCATAACTCGAAGAATCCTTGCCGGCGAAAAGGGTCCGAAAAGGGATGTGGTTTTGCTGAATGCTTCAGCTGCTCTTGTTGCTGCCGGAAAAGCCAAAGATTTTAAAGAAGGTATCAGTCTCGCCGAAACCTCCATTGATAGCGGGGCTGCTGCGGAAAAACTTGAAAGACTGGCAAGATATACCCAGGAAAATGGATAATGATAAAATAAATCATAAAAACACGAAAGACAGAAAGCACGAAATATAACAAAGATTAAAGAAACTAAAGTTGTAACCACTCGGGTGGACAGGCTGAAGGCTCTTAGGAACATATAAAGATGCAAACCGATTTTCTGACAAAAATTGTTGAACATAAAAAAGAGGAAATTGCTGCGGCAAAAAAGAATTTACCGGAAAGCCTGGTCCGTGATAAAGCGGCTCTGGCTCAAAAAAGGCGCATGTTTTTAAAAAAACTTGAGGAGCCCGGACCTTCGGGAATAAATATTATTGCTGAAATCAAACGGGCATCTCCTTCCAAAGGAGAAATATGCAGAGATGTCAACCCCGCCATATATGCTTCTGAATATGAGCGTGGAGGGGCCGCAGCCCTGTCGGTTCTTACAGACACGTCTTATTTTAAGGGCAGCATAAAAGACTTTAAAACAGCGCGGCAAGCCGTAGCCATACCGGTTCTTCGAAAAGACTTTTTGATCTCTACATACCAGATTTATGAATCTGCGATGATAGGCGCGGATGCGGTTCTTCTTATTGCCCGTATTCTTTCGCCGGATCAGCTTAAAGATTATCTCAATCTCTGTAATGAACTAAATATGGATGCCCTTGTTGAAATTCATTCGGAAAAGGATATGGAGGTCGCCACCATGGCTGGGGCGCGGCTGATCGGGATTAATAATCGTGACCTGAGCACATTTAAAACCGATATCAATACGACAATTAACATGGCATCCCTTCTCAAGCCGGATCAGGTTGCTGTGGCTGCAAGCGGAATCATGACGCGCGAAGATATAGAAAAAATACAGAAAGCTGGAATCTGGAACTTTCTAATCGGGGAAAGCCTCATGCGGGCAAAAAACCGGCATGCTTTTCTCAAATCTCTCATGGGGGGAAAGTAGCGCTCTGTGGTGAAAGATTAAATTGGTTTTATCAACAATGAACTTAAGAAAAAAAATAGAAAATAACAGCAAACCTCAGGTTAAGGTATGCGGCTTGACACGCGTTGAAGAAGCATTGGAATGCGCGGCGCTTGGAGTTGATGCAATTGGATGTGTCTTTTTTCCCAAAAGCCCGAGGCATGTAACCGAAGACCAGGCAAAAAAAATATTTGAGGCTTTATCCGGCAGGGTGAAAAAAGTAGGTGTGTTTGTGAACGAAACATTTGACAATATAATGCAAAAAGTAAATTATTGCTGTCTGGATTATGTTCAACTCCACGGCAGCGAATCACCTGAGCTGGTCAGTCGGCTTGTTCAAGAAAATATTCTTGTGATTAAAGCCTTGTTTGCCGAAGGCAGACCCTCGTTTGAGGAGGCCGAAAATTATCGGGCATCCGCATATCTTGTTGAATGCGGCAAAGGCATACTTCCTGGCGGCAATGCGCTTCAATGGGATTGGGAGAAAGCATACGGTTTCGGCAAACAACACCCTTTTATCCTGGCAGGGGGACTTGCGCCCGAAAATATCTGTCGCGCCGTAACCGAGAGTGCGCCGGATGCCGTGGATGTAAGTTCGGGAGTTGAATCATCACCTGGAAGAAAGGATTTCCACAAAGTTAAATCCTTTATCGACGCTCTTGCACGATGCAATTTTGATAGAGAGCCTGGTAAAAAGATTAGGAGGATTTTTTAATGGATAATAACAAAGCGGTTAATAACAAATATAATCAAGACAAATTTCCTGATTCCAAAGGCCATTTCGGCATTTATGGCGGGCGTTATGTCGGCGAAACCCTGATGCCTGCCCTACTGGAGCTGGACGAGGCTTATAATACGATTGTGCCTGATCCATCTTTTCAGTCTGAATTCAAGAGATTATTGCAAGATTACGCGGGCAGGCCGACCCCTCTGTTTTATGCAAAAAGACTGAGTGAACACCTTGATGGAGCATTCATTTATCTGAAGCGGGAAGATCTGGCTCATACAGGAGCTCATAAGATCAACAACACCCTGGGGCAGGCGCTTCTTGCACACCGAATGGGCAAAACTAAACTTATTGCTGAAACAGGGGCGGGGCAGCATGGTGTGGCAACGGCAACAGCGGCGGCTCTCTTTGGAATGGAGTGCCGTATCTTTATGGGAAGGGAAGACATCCGGAGGCAAGCCCCAAATGTTCAGCGCATGAAACTGCTCGGCGCCCAGGTAGTTCCGGTTACCTCAGGAACTATGACACTTAAGGATGCAATGAATGAGGCGATGCGCTTCTGGGTAGGGGCGGTTCGCGATACCTTTTATGTAATAGGATCGGTTGCGGGACCCCACCCTTATCCGGTAATGGTCCGGGAATTTCAGAAAGTTATCGGAGATGAAGCAAGGCGGCAGATACTCGAACATACCGGAGGTCTTCCAGATGTACTGATTGCCTGTGTCGGAGGAGGAAGCAATGCAATGGGACTTTTCCATGCATTTATGGCAGATCCTGTTGAAATGGTGGGGGTTGAAGCGGCAGGCAGGGGAATTGAAACAAAAAAACATGCGGCAACCCTTGGAGAAGGTTCAATAGGGGTTTTGCATGGTTCCAAGTCTTATGTGCTGCAGGATGAAAACGGACAGATTCAGGAGGCCCATTCGATCTCAGCAGGGCTGGATTATCCCGGAGTGGGGCCTGAACATTCCCTGTTAAAGGATTTAAACAGGGTGCAATATGTTTCCATAGATGATCATCAGGCCTTAGAAGCATTTAATAGTCTTTGCGTTCTGGAGGGGATTATCCCTGCCCTGGAAAGTTCGCATGCTGTTGCCTGGGCCATGATTGAAGCGTCTCGCAGGCCGAAAAACGAGATTATACTGGTAAATCTATCTGGAAGAGGGGATAAGGATCTCGACATTGTTTCCGCCTATAATTAAATATCTCGGAAATTCTACAACTTATTGAACTTATAGATATTTATTGGAGCTATCGCAAGTTCGATCAGTATTCCAATTGTGAGCAAAGCGAACTAAGCTGATAATAACTTGACAAGGAGATTAAAGGATAATGAATCGCATTGATAAAACCTTTGAAGATTTAAGACAAAAAAAAGAAAAGGCTCTGGTTGGATTTATTACCGCAGGCGATCCAAACATCTCGGATTCTTTCAGCATAATTAAAGCCATGTGCAAAAGCGGCCTGGATATTTTAGAACTTGGAATCTCTTTTTCCGATCCCACGGCTGACGGGCCTGCTATTCAGCGGTCCTCGGCAAGAGCTCTAAAACAGGGAATAAATCTTAGAGCTGTTCTTGAAATGACCGGCAGGCTGAGGAAAGAGACATCCATACCGATTATCCTTTTCAGTTATTACAATCCTGTTTACGCATACGGAGCTAAAGCCTTTTACAAAGACGCGCTGGCGGCAGGAGCAGATGGAGCGCTGGTGGTTGATCTTCCGCCTGAGGAGTCTGATGAAATGACCTCGCAATGGCCAGGAAATGAGCTTGCCTTAATCCGCCTTGTTGCGCCGACAACTCCGTTAGAACGGATGATTCAAATTGCGCAATCTGCATCAGGATTTATATACCTTGTTTCCAAAACTGGAGTTACCGGAAGCGAAGGTCTGGACACAGAGGATATAAAGGATAAAATTGGATCGCTTCGCTCGGCGACAAAGCTGCCCATCTGCGTTGGTTTCGGGATTTCCACGGCTGATGATGTGGCTGCCATTGCTTCGGTTGCAGATGGCGTGGTGATCGGAAGCGCTTTTGAACGTCTAATCGAAGATAACCTTGATAATCCCGATATTGTCTCGGTCCTTGCAAACAAGGTGGCCGAGTTTAAAAAAGCGACAAGAATTGTAACATCTTAATAGCTCAAGCCCCGTGGATTGCCCGATGCTTCTCCAACTTCCAGCGCTTGTCAAAATTATAGCGATTTTTGTCTTTATCCTTGTTCTCAGCAGATGCAAGATATCTCTTTATATCTGCCTCTTTTCCGCTGCTGCTGCGGCAGGGCTCTGGATGGGGCAAGGGCCTGTTGAAACGGCTCGTCTTGTTCTTGTCAAGTCCTTAGCCGGTGAAAGTCTGTGGCTGGCCGTAATTATAGTGGAGATTATCGTCTTAAGCCATCTTCTTAAGGAAGGTCGGCAGATGGAGCGTATTGTCGATACCTTCAAGGCTATATCTTTTGGCAATCGTTTTACTTTGGCCAGTTTGCCCGCTATAATCGGGCTTCTTCCAATGCCAGGGGGCGCCCTTTTTTCAGCGCCCATGGTGGAATCAAGCGCCTCGGGAAGCGGGCTGTCGGCTGAACTTAAAACAGCGATAAACTACTGGTTCAGACACATTTGGGAGTATTGGTGGCCATTATATCCAGGGATGATTCTTGCAATAAGCCTTTTAAACGTAAAGCCCTGGCAGCTTATTGCAGCACAATTTCCTTTGTGTCTCGGCGTGTTGGTCAGCGGCAACATCTTTCTTTTGTCGGCTTGTCCAAAGAAAAGATCAAGCACAACCCCGTCACGCAAAGATGTCCAAAGATTTCTTTATGAGATCATCCCTTTTGGATTGGTCATCCTCGCCATGTTCGGCCTTGACTTTATAATAGACTATATAGGCCTCCCGTTTGCCTGGCCCAAATATCTTAATTTCCTGACAGGTCTTATTTTGGCCCAGGGTTGGGTAATAAAGACAAATAATCTGCCGACTCTGCTTGTAAAGAAGGCCTTATTCCATCGATTTACACTCGACATGGCCTTGATCATATTGGGAATAATGGCATTTAAAGGTGTATTGATAGAGACCCACATGATCGGCAAAATCCAGGAGGAGCTGATCTATTATCACATACCCACGGTTTTTGTGGTGGCTGCTCTGCCATTTATCTCCGGCCTGGTTATGGGGATTGCCATCGGATTTGTCGGCAGCTCCTACCCCCTTATCATTGTTCTTCTTCACGGGCAGATTCAGGGCGCTGAGATGCTTGCCTACTCTACTCTTGCCTATGGCTTTGGTTATATGGGGATGATGATGAGCCCTGTTCATCTGTGTCTTCTTGTGAGTAACGACTACTTTCATGCGGACCTGGCCGGAACCTACAAGCTGCTTATAAAGCCCATGATTTTCGTTCTAATTTGGACGGTTTTTTTGTTTATGGTCTATAAAACAGCATTTGCGCTGTGACGCGGTCTATTTTACCTTTCTTAAAACCCCGGTTATATCTTCTCCGAATTCCTCTTTTTGCCAGTTCTTCAGCTCCTTAATTCTTTCAATGTCGCTTTTATCGAGCGGGTTGGAGACGGCAATAGTGTTTATCATTGTTTTAGTTAACACCAGTGAAGGATTTATCTCAAGAATTTCAGCCTTTTTATCTCTCCAGGATGTAAGACTTTCTATCCGTTCCACAACCTCAGGTTTTTTAAAAGGAGCCTTGGTGCGAGGATAAACCGGAAGCTTGTTTTCAGTTATATTCAAAGCCTTATTTATTGCCTCTACCAGGACATTGCCATACATGTCGATTTGCCCGGCACTTAATGTATTTGTCTTTTTTAATCGCTGCAGATTTACCGGTTGTGCCTCAGCGAGTTTTATCATTGAGTTATTGGAGAAAACCTTAAACAGGGGCTTATCTTTCTTTTTTGCGATTTTTCGGCGAGACTGGAGAAGATATTCAAGAACAGCAAGCTGTCTTCGGCTTAACCTCCCTGCTCCTTTAAACTTTAGATATAATGGGTCGCTATTTAATGCAGGAGGTCTTACTTTGCTTAAAATTGCGCATTCTTCATATACCCATGGAAGACGTCCTTTTTCAGCAAGCTCTTTTTCGAGTATTGCGGCTAAGGGGAGAAGATGGATTGCATCGCAGGCAGCATATTTTATCATTTCATCCGGCAGGGGCCTTTTTGACCAGTCTTTTTTCTGAAATCTTTTATCAAGCTTTACATTGAACCTTTGCTGAAGAACGGCATCAAGGCCTGTTCCATTAATACCAAGGAACATGCATGCAAGCTGGGTGTCAAACAGATTGTTTATTTTTATGTTAAAATCCCTATATAGAGAGCGAACATCATAATCTGCTCCGTGAAATATTTTTTTTATATCACGATTCGCAAAAAAGGGTTTAAGCAAAGAAAGGTCTTTGATCTGTAAAGTGTCTATGACTACATTTATTCTTTTTGCCGCTATCTGAATAAGACATACCTTTTCCTTAAAATGGAACATTGAATCCGCTTCCAGATCAACGGCAATGGTTTTTTCATTTTTCAAGGATCGGGTGATATCTTCCAGGCCTGATATTGTGTCTATTATTTGATAATTTAAACCATCGCAATTTTTCATTTTTATCCTTGACCTGCAGGGCTGATTTTCATAAGTATCTATATCTTATTCAATATTATTAAGTTAGCCGCTTTTATTATTAACCGCCACGAAGCACGAAGGATTTTTTTATCTTCGCGTTCTTTGTAGTAAAAATATTATTGTGAGCATATTATAATGAACATAACATTTCCTGATGGGAATATAAAGGGCTTTGACAACATGCCCACCGGTTTTGATGTGGCTATGAGCATTTCGGAAGATTTTGCAAGAAACTGCGTTGCCATGGAGCTGGATTCCGCGATTGTTGATTTAAACACAAAGATTACTCGCGACGCTTCTGTAAGATTTATTACAACCAAGGAGCCGGAAGCGCTGGATATTCTTCGTCACAGCGCGGCGCATGTCATGGCTCAGGCGATTTTGCATATTTTCCCGGGAGCAAAGCTTACAATAGGGCCTGTTGTGGAAAACGGTTTTTATTATGATATTGACATGGAGCCGGTTTCTGAAGAGGATTTCCCGAAAATTGAAGCTGAGATGAAAAAAATTATAAATGCAAAGGTTCCATTTAAAAGAAAAGAGGTGTCAAAATCCAAAGCAATGGATTTTTATATAAATGAACCATATAAACTGGAAATGATTTCAGAGCTGGAAGATGGAACAATATCCCTGTATGAACAGGGGGATTTTACAGATTTATGCCGCGGCCCGCATATCCCTCACGCAGGATTTGTCAAGGCAGTAAAGCTTATGAAGGTTTCAGGCGCTTACTGGCGCGCTGATCAGACAAAGCAGCAACTCCAGAGAATTTATGGCGCCGCCTTTTTCAGCAAAAAAGAGCTGAAGGCATATCTGGATTTTCTGGAAGAGGCAAAAAAGAGGAACCATCGAAAAATCGGCGTGGCAATGGATCTTTTCAGTTTTCATGACGAGGCGCCTGGAATGCCTTTTTTCCACCCAAAAGGGCTTGTTATATGGAGATCTCTGATAGATTACTGGCGCCTGGAACACAGGGCCGCGGGTTATGTTGAGATAAAGACTCCTGTTATGCTTTCCCGCAGCCTGTGGGAAAAAAGCGGCCACTGGGAAAACTACCGCGAAAATATGTATACATCCGTGGTGGATGAAATAGAATATGCCATTAAACCGATGAACTGCCCGGGCGGGATGCTTTTTTACGGCACAAAACCCAGCTCATACAAAGATTTGCCGATCCGCGCCGCTGAAATCGGACTTGTTCACCGGCACGAATTAAGCGGTGTTTTATCAGGCCTGTTCAGGGTCAGGGCTTTTCATCAGGATGACGCACACATTTTCATGATGCCGGACCAGATCGAAGATGAAATCCTTGGTGTGTTCAGACTGGTAGAACGCATTTACAGCACCTTTGGGCTTGGTTTTCACATAGAGCTTTCAACGCGTCCTGAAAAATCTATCGGCACGGACAAACAATGGGAGGTTGCTACGGAAGGCTTAAAGTCCGCGCTCAAGATCTACGGCAGGGACTATAAAATAAATGAAGGTGACGGCGCTTTTTACGGGCCAAAGATAGATATTCACATTAAGGATGCCCTTGGCCGCACCTGGCAGTGCGGAACCATACAGCTGGACATGGCCTTGCCTGAAAGATTCGACCTGTCGTATATTGCAAAGAACAATGAAAAACATCGCCCCCTGATGATACACAGGGTAATTTTTGGTTCTATTGAGAGGTTTTTCGGTATTTTGATCGAACACTTTGCCGGGAAGTTCCCATTATGGATGACGCCGGTGCAGGTAATCATACTGCCGATAAATGATGACCTTATCCCTTATGCAAACGAAGTAATGACAACTCTTGCACAAGCAGGACTGCGCGCAGAATTAGACAGCAGGACGGAAAGCCTGAACAAAAAGATTCGTGAGGCCCAGGTAAATAAAATTCCCCTTATACTTACTATTGGGAAAAAGGAAAAAGACTCAGGCGCTCTTTCGGTTAGAACCCTGGATGGCAATGTCAGATATGGGGTCACCATGGAGGAGTTTTTAAACAGAGTTCTTGAGCATGTTAGTCAAAGAAAACCGGAACTGGAAATTATCTGGTCTTGACAGGAAGATAAAAGCATAGTTCGTGCATGGGACAGGACCGGCAAACAGGGTTTCTTGCCTTGCAGACAGCTCTTCCAAAATAAATAAGACGAAGAGAAAAGTCGCTCCACTCTTTTTTTGGTATTATCTTCATTAGATCAAACTCAATCTTTATTGGATCATTATTTTCCGTCAGCCCGAGCCTTTTTGAAATCCTTGCAACATGGGTATCAACGGCAATACCCGGAATCCCAAATCCAGCGCCAAGAACCACATTGGCGGTTTTACGTCCTACGCCCGGCAGTTTTACAAGTTCATCAAGGGTTTCAGGCACCATGCCATTGTGTTTTTCTATAAGGATCGCGGAACAGTTTTTGATATTTTCAGCCTTGTTTCGGAAAAAACCTGTCGAATGGATTAATTCCTCAACAGTCTTATTCGATACATCAACAAAATCATATGGAGTCGTCAGCTTGTTGAATAAATCTTTTGTTACATTATTTACCTGCTTGTCTGTACACTGGGCTGACAATATTGTTGCCACAAGAAGCTGAAAAGGGTTCCTGTGATTGAGATGAGTCTTGACTTTTGGATACGCGCTTTTTAGTATTTCGCGTATCTTTTTTGCGCGAGCTTTAACTTGCATTATGTCCCCTTTATCAAAGTTGTAACAGTTTAGCTTTTTAAAAATGTTACCGCTTCAGTTACAATTAAATTTAAACCAGGAAAAACTCACGTATAAGAAATCGTAAAGAAAGAACAGTCCATAATAAAAATAATAATTGTGGCAAGTAAGACGATTCTATAAATAACAATATCGTATCAGGTTCTTTCTTAACAATTTCTAATACATTCAGACAGTTCCCTGTTTTAAATTTAATCATAGCTGAAGCTTTTTGTGGTTGGCTTATTTCATAAAGCTAAAAAGCTACTCAAATTTAAATCTATTTCAGGCAATCAATATCATGATTTTACATACAAGAAAAGTGCGGGCGCTTGGTCTTTGCTCCGGCGGCCTTGATAGTATTTTATCGGCGCTGGTTTTGCGCAAACAGGGGATAGAGGTTGAATGGGTAACCTTTGAGACCCCGTTTTTTTCATCTGAAAAGGCTTTGCATGCCGCGCAGATAACAGGGATACCAATAACAGTTAAAAATATTACACCAATCTATCTTGAAATGCTGAAAAACCCTCCATGCGGATATGGAAAGCACATGAATCCCTGCATGGACTGCCATGCCTTAATGTTCAGGCTTGCAGGCGCTATAATGGAAGACAGGGGATTTGATTTTCTTTTCAGCGGCGAAGTGGTAGGGCAGCGTCCAATGTCTCAGACAAAACAGTCTCTCCGTTATGTTGAGAAACATTCAGGCTATGACGGCTTTATTCTGCGCCCATTGAGTGCCGCAAAACTTCCGATTACCATACCTGAAAAAAAGGGGCTTGTGGACAGAAATCTTCTTCTCGATATTAGCGGAAGATCGCGCAAGATGCAGATAAAAATTGCCGGAGAATTCGGTATTATTGATTATCCTTCCGCAGCAGGCGGCTGTCTTCTAACCGATATGGGTTATGCCGCGCGTCTAAGGGATTTATTTGACCACCAGGAGGAATTTACAGAAGAGGAACTTTATCTTTTAAAGCACGGCCGGCATCTGCGTTTAAACAAAAACACAAAGATAATAGTCGGGCGCACAAAAAGCGACAATGAACAAATAAAAAGATATTACAACCCGGCAGCGGATACTGTTATCAAGGTAAATGATTTCCCCGGCCCTACTGTTGTAGTACCGCATGGAGGCAGTAAGGAGATTATTCTTTTAGCGGCGTCAATATGTGTTGGATACAGCAAGGCACCTGTTAATGCTCAGGTTGATGTTGGGGTTGTAACGCCCCGGAGTTCTGAGATTCTTAAGGTGCCGGGAATTCCTCCGGAAGAAATAAAGCAATATTTGATATAGTAGTTAATCAAGTTTCGCTGTCCTGACCCTGAGCTGGCCGCATGCTGCTGAAATATCCCTGCCCTTGCTGCGCCGGGTGATAACAATATAATTATTTTTGCGCAGGATTTCTCTGAAGTTATTAATTACATCCTCTTCCGGCTGCCTGAAATCACTGCCTTCATGTTCATTAAATGGTATGAGATTGATTTTTGCCTTTATTGAACGCAGCAGGTTGGCAAGGCGATTTGCGTCATCAGAAGAATCATTTATACCTTTTAAGAGAATATATTCAATCATTATGCTTTGACGGGGCGGCAATTTGTATTTGCGGCATGCGTCAAGCAGCATTTCAATAGGATATTTTTTATTTATGGGCATGAGCATGTCACGAGTTTTATTGTCTGTTGCATTTAATGATATTGCCAGGTTTACATTTGCATCCTGATTCAGGTCGGGCAGCCTTGGAACCAGTCCTGCCGTGGAAAGTGTGACCTTGTTGTTTGAAAATGCAAGCCCGCACCTGGCATTGGTTATGGTGTTAATAGCGCCGATCACATTTTTATAATTTGCCAGAGGTTCACCCATGCCCATCATAACTATATTTTTCAGTTTTTCGGGATCCTCCATGTCGTTCATGATGTCGCGCACCTGTGCCAGGATTTCACCTTTTGTTAAATTCCGTACAAAACCTCCTTTTGCGGTAAGGCAGAACCTGCATCCCTGCGCACAGCCCACCTGGCTTGATATGCATAGAGTATAATAATTTTTTTCAGGAATCAGCACACTCTCAATGCATTGTTTGTCAGATAGTTTAAAAAGGTATTTTCTGGAGCCGTCTTGCGAGGTTTCGATCTGCTTTTTTTCAAGGCGGTCAATCGTGAAATTAAGTGAGAGAAGCTGTCTGATCTCCTTTTTAATATCCGTCATTATCTCAAAATCATCAGCCTGGCTAAAATAGATCCACTTCATGATCTGATTTGCGCGATAAGCCTCGATATCATGATCTTTGAGCCATGAAACAAGCTGATCATTTGTAAGCTCAACAATGTTTGTTGTGTTGGATTCAGTTATCATTTACCGTTTCAAAGAGACTTTTTTGACAGGATTAACAGACTAAAATATTATAACAATATTAGCTTTTACTTAAACTCAATTTTTGATTGGCGCTTTTGTACCGGAAGGAATTCCGATATCAGGTGAAGCCTTTCTGCCTGTGGAAGGAATGGAGGCTATATTAAGGTGACAGCTCATAATCAATAATCACAGGGTCTCTCATTATAAGCTCAATCGATTTTTCCGATGTTGCGGCGGCTGTCGGAAAAACCTTTCCAAGGGCTCTGATGTGTCTTAAATGGTCTGCGATGCGAAGAATCAGCATGGCAAGGTTACCTTCCTCAATTTTGGAAATAGAAACCACTTTTTCCCAGGACTGACCAGTGGCCCAGGCATAGATTGTTAAAGCCGGCCTTAAAAACAGGGGCCGCACTTCAAATTCTTTATCCGTCAGGTGCTTTGTAAAAGGCTTGAGATTTCTTTCAATATTGTAAAAAGCAGCTAAAAGCTTTTTGGGGATTAACTTGGCATCAATTTTTTCATCTGATTCCTGTTCGGCAACAAATGATGCCATTATGGCAGCCAGAAGCGCTGGATCAGATTCAGGAAAGATCCCGAGCCTGAAACTCTCTGCTATCATGAGAGGCTGGTCAACCCTCAGACGGGAAGCCCATATACCGTCATCCGTTAACTCACCGTTTTTTGCCGCGTATCCTGTTTCTATCAGGAGGTTAAAATGCCTCATAAAATCCTGCCATAGCAACTTGTCATCATCTTTGTAAATTTGATCTGATTCTTTTTTTGTTTTTGCAATCAAGTATGATGCAAAAGATTTTTTCAGAAGATTTTCTATCTGGTTAAGGTCATAGGATACAAGCAGATTAAGAGCCATGGAAAAGTTAATCCTTATCTGGCTTGTTACATCAGATGGCTGCGAGTTTATAAGTTTTGCGATCAACCTTATATCCATGAATCTTCCTGGAATTGCCACCGCGAATCCGATTTTGTCCATTCCTCTTCTGCCGGCCCTTCCTGTCATTTGATGAAATTCAGTAGAGCTTAAAGGCAGGAAATCTTTTCCATTGAATCTATCGGAATTTAAAAAAACAATTGTTCTGGCTGGAAAGTTCACCCCTGCCGCTACAGTAGAGGTCGCAAAGATCGCATCAAGGAGCCCCTCGGTCATAAGTGTTTCCAGCAGCATCTTCCATGCAGGCAGTTGCCCGCTGTGATGAGAGCCTATTGCAAACTGTTTAATAAACCGGAATTGGCGATGTGTTTTGATATACGCGTTTTTTGTTGCAAGCTCTTTGATTCTTTGACTGAGCCTTATTTTTCTGTCCTCCCTGTTTTGATCGATTATAAGATCTTCTGTGCAAAGTTTAAGAGCGTTATCACAATCTGCGCGTGATTTTAGAAAAAAAATAGCAGGAAGGAGATTATATTTATCTAAAACATGCATGATTTGCCCAAATGGCGGAAGGTTGCGCGGACGAGCCATCAGCGGCGGATTCTTCTGATTTAAATAATTGCCGACCTTTTTGTAGATAGTTACATTTTTTTTCTTAGCGTTTTGAGTTACAAGCGGAAGAAGTTCCCCTGATGGATGTAAAAAAAGGGGAAAAAGAGGAACAGGTCTTTTTTTTTCTTCAATTACAATGCATTTTTTTGAGCGGATTGATAAGAGCCATCCTGCAATTTGGTGCGCATTACCGATTGTAGCTGAGAGCAAAAGCAGAGGTATTCTGGGAGGAAGGTATATCATTATCTCTTCCCATACAACCCCTCTTTCTTCATCGCCCAGGAAATGGGCTTCATCCAGGATTACCAGATCTACTGATAAGCTTTCTCCTGAATGCATGGCATCGTATAACTGATTGCGCAATATCTCTGTGGTTCCAACAATAATAGGCGCGTCAGGATTTTCTTTTCTGTCACCCGTTAATATCCCGACATTGTCAGCCCCGAAGATCGCTGAAAATTCATGATATTTTGAATTGGATAATGCCTTTAAAGGGGATGCATACCAGGATTTACCACGCTTTACATGTATTTCCGCTATTGCCTTTTCAGCTATCCATGTTTTACCGGCGCCTGTTGGAGCAGTAACAAGACAGTCAGCTTTTTTAATTGCGGAAATCGCTTTAACCTGGAAAGGGTCTGGCTTAAATGCAGATTTTTTGGGCACACCTATGGACGAAAAAACCTTTTTCAGCTCAGAATCTGCTTTTGGCCTTAACTTTATCTCCGATAAACCATTATCGGTTTTCCCCCTTTTATCCCTTCTTCTTAATTGATATTTATTTTGTCTGCGCATAGTTTACTTTATTACCCGGGCGAGTCTCAAGATATTGCAAATGCTGAAAAAGGGCTTACTTAAGGGGTAAATCCTCTTGCCGGGAGATGGGGCGCTAAGCATGCTTTAATCTGATCTTTACTGAATTGACATGTGCATCAAGACCTTCGATCTCGGCCAGCCGTATAATATCTTTTGCCTCATTCATAAAGGCCTTTTTTGAATAGTGTATCAGGCTTGTTTTTTTTATAAAATGATCGACAGAAAGGGCTGACGCGAATCTGGCAGTGCCTGCGGTTGGAAGAACATGGTTTGGCCCGGCAATATAGTCTCCGACAGGTTCCGGAGTGTAATCGCCTATAAATACAGCCCCCGCGTTTTTGATTTGTCCTATATACTCAAATGGCTCTTTTATCTGAAGTTCAAGATGCTCGGGCGCTATACTGTTTGAGAGCTCTATGGCAGCGGAAAGATCGGAAGTAACCATAATTGCGCCATATCTGGAAATAGATTGGGAGGCAATCTCTTTTCTTGAAAGGTTTTTTAACTGCTTTTTCACGGCATCGGCAACAGCTTTTGCTGTTTCTTTGGAGCTGGTAATGAGCATGGCGGAAGCTAAAGGATCATGTTCCGCCTGGGAAAGAAGGTCGGCGGCAATAAATTCCGGATTTGCCGCACTGTCGGCAATAACAAGGATTTCACTGGGCCCGGCTATCATATCTATCCCTACCGTACCTGCAACAATTTTTTTGGCAAGTGTAACATAAATGTTTCCAGGGCCGACTATAACATCGATTTTTTTAACAGTCTCGGTGCCGTAAGCCAGCGCTGCGATTGCCCAGGCGCTTCCAATTTTGTAAATTGCATCAACACCGACCTTTTGCGCTGCAACAAGAAGATAAGGGTTTACGGTTCCGTCCTTTGTCGCAGGGGTTGCCATTGATATATGTTTTACACCGGCTATCCTGGCAGGAATGGCACCCATCAGCACAGAGGAAACCAGGGGGGTGCTCCCCCCTTTTCCGCCGGGCACATAAACCCCGGCAGAGCCGACAGGATTTATTATCTGGCCGACGATAGCGCCTGGTCTGTCGGTGTTGATCCATGACCTGTTAATTTGCAGGTTGTGGAATCCTTTGATTTGCGAAATTGCCCTGTTTAAAGATCGTATAAAGGGACGGCCTACTTTTTTTGCGGCAGCATCAATTTCCAGGCGTGTTACCTGAATCGATTTTACGTCCAGGCCAGGAGAGTCATGGCGGTTTACATATTTAACAAGGGCTTTGTCCCCATTCTTCCTTACATCCTCAAGAATACGGGTGACAGCCATATAGTCCTTTTTCTTAAAGCTTAAGCCGCGGTTTACAATCGATGCCACCCTTGCGTCAGCCGATTTTGAAGGATAATTGTATATTTTCATGCTGGTTTCTTTTGTCTTTGTTACAGGCTCATTATTGATGAACTCGTAAAAAGCCCCAAAATCGTCATGCCGGACTTGATCCGGCATCCACAACGCCTTGAATTTACTGGATAGCGCTGATGCTTCACTTCGTGTCCGGCTTTCGCCGGAATGACGGAAAAGAGAACTTTTCGACTTTTTACGAATTCATCATTATTTATGGATTTTATATTTTATAATATCTTAAAATATAAGGGAGTTGTTTGTCAATACTTGACAGCCGGTTATGAGCTTTTAGCAAAAATACTGATTGACATATTTTTTTCTATCTGCACAAATTGGTAGCCGTTCACGTTCCGTGAACGCTGACACAAATTGTTTTTGTTATATGTAACAGTTCGAGGGAGCCGTGAATTTTATATTAACTCAGGGTTTGGAGGAAATTTATGAAGGCAAACAGAATTTATAACTTTAATGCGGGGCCTGCGGCGCTTCCGCTTAGCGTTCTTGAAGAAATCAAAGATTCATTCCTGAACTTTAACGGATCAGGCATGTCCATTATTGAATTAAGCCATAGATCAAAATGGTTTGATGAAGTAATAAATGATGCTGTAGAGAGAACAAAACGGCTTTTAAAGCTGGATGAAAATTACCATGTTCTTTTTATCCAGGGCGGAGCCAGCATGCAATTTTGCATGATTCCTATGAATTTTCTGCACGACGGAAAGTCGGCAGACTATGTTGATACCGGCACATGGTCAACAAGTGCTATAAAGGAAGCCCGTATACTGGGGAAACAGATAACAGTTGCGGCATCTTCCGAAGACAGGGGTTTTTCCTATATTCCTCAAAATGTTAAATTCAGCAATGATGCGGTTTATGCCCATATTACCTCGAATAATACCATCAAGGGAACACAGTGGAGAACCTTCCCGGATACCAATGGCGTGCCGCTTGTGGCAGACATGTCGTCCGATATTATGAGCAGACCTTTGGACATGGAACAATTCGGTCTGATATATGCCGGAGCGCAAAAAAATATCGGTCCGGCTGGTGTGTGCATGGTGATTATCAGGGATGATATGTTAAGTATGGTGCCCGATGGTTTGCCGTCAATGCTTAAGTATACGACCTATGCCTCAAAAAATTCGATGTATAATACTCCTCCGTGCTTTGCGATTTATACTATTCAGCTTGTAATGAAATGGCTTGAAGACACGATCGGCGGCCTTGAAAAAATGGAAGAGATAAACCTGAAAAAGGCAAATATTCTTTATGATTGCCTGGATTCAAGCGGGTTCTACAAAGGGACTGCGGACACAGACAGCCGGTCAATAATGAACGTTACCTTTCGTCTTTCAGGCGAAGATCTGGAAAAAAGATTTATTCAGGAAGCTCTGGAAGAGGGGCTTGGCGGTCTTAAAGGACACCGCAGCGTAGGAGGCTGCAGGGCATCCATCTATAATCCCACAACAATAGAGGCGGTAGAAGCTTTAACAGATTTTATGAAGAATTTTGAACAAAAAAACGGATAAAAATAAAACTTTGACAGGATAACCCTCCAGAGGCGGGCAAGGATAAACAAGATCCTGTTTTTTTATTCTGTCGCCAAAGAAAAAGTTAAGGTATCCTGCCTATTTTAAAAACCCAACGACAAATGACCAATCATTTAATCAACCAGCAACCAGTAACGAGTAACTAATCGCCCATTTTTTCACTCAACTATTTTCCTGCTCGACCACTCGACTAATTCCCTACACGACTACTTGACCAATCGGGATCCGAATCGTAAAAGTTGTTCCCTTGCCAACTGTGCTCTCCACGTCTATGGTTCCATTGTGTTCTTTAATTATTTTATATGAAATATTGAGGCCGAGACCTGTTCCTTTTCCAACCTCCTTTGTGGTGAAAAAGGGATCGAATATTTTAGAGAGGTTTTCCTTGGGGATGCCTTTGCCCGTGTCACTTATCTTGATCTCTACCTTTCCATCCAGCGCTCTTGTTGTAATCCTGATCTCGCCCTGCTTTTCTATGGCCTGGGCCGCATTCACCAATAGATTTACAAAGACCTGGTTCAGTTGCTGGGGATAGCATTCTACAAGAGGCAGGTCTCCATAATCCTTTGTGACAACAGCCTTGTATTTAAGTTCATTCCAGACCACATTCAAGGTTGATTCTATGCTATTGTTTATATTCGCATCTTTGAGTTCCTTGTCGTCAGGATGGGCAAAATCCTTCAGGTCGATCACGATCTTTTTTATACGCTCGGTTCCCTCCCGGCTTTCTTTGATCAGGTTCGGGGTGTCATTCAGGACAAAATCGATGTCGATTTCCTTTTCAAGTTCGTTGATACGGCCCAATTTCTCCAAAATTGAAGCTCGTCCTTTTTCAGTAGCCATGTCGTCCTTTAGCTCGGTAATGAGGTCACTGTATTGAGCTATTAAGGACCTTAGATCATTGTCATAGCCCGCCAGGGTATTCAGGTTGCTGCTGATGAAACCGGTGGGATTATTAATCTCATGGGCTATACCTGCGGCCAATTGTCCGATGGAAGCCATCTTTTCGGATTGCATTATCTGTATTTGCGTCGTTTTTAGTTCTTCTATCGCATGTTCCAATTCCTCATTTTTTTTCTGGACCTGATCAATCGTATTTTTGAGACTTTCATTAAGAGATTTTATTTTTTCAGAAGCGTTTTTCCGTTCCCCAACCGTTTGTCTGAGATCGTAAGTGGTTCTTTTCAGCGCTTCTTCCGCCCGTTTGCGCTCAGTCACATCCCGCAGTAATGCAAGCAAGGCTTTTTCTCCATCCCACTCAGTATCAATCACATGCATCTCAGCAACACCTTTTTCTCCACCACTTCTCAGGATATTTACCTCCATGATTTCATCTGCCACACAAGGAAAACCAAACAACTCGCCCATGATTTCATCTGATCTGCGATTAAAAAGAATTTCAGCAGAAGGATTAATAAAACGCACAATTCCTTTTTGATTCAGGACAAGAACGCCATCAATAGTTTTGTTTACGATATTATTGAAGCTTTCATTTGAAATTTTCAATGCTTCGTTAGCCTGTTTTAAATTTTGAAGCAACCGCCTGTTTTTATAAGCCAGCATTTGACTCTTCCAGCCCCTGTCAACCGATGCAACAATCCCATCAAGATCTATCGGCTTTGTGATATAATCATAAACACCGCTTTTTAATAAACTTATTGCCGAATCAATTTCAAGCAATCCTGTTATAACCATAACCAGAACCTCGGGAATTATCTTTTTTGCTTCATGAATGAGCTGTATGCCGTCCATTTTCGGCATATTGATATCGGTAATTAATATGTCAATGGATGTTTCATTTAAGATCTTTAAAGCATTGCTGCCTTTATCAGCAGTATAAATCTCATATCCTTGCTTTTTCAGAATATTATCAATAAGTCTTAAAACAACAGGTTCGTCATCCACTACCAGTATCCTGGCCTTTTCCGGCAGTATTATAGTTTCTTCTATATTATCTACTCTATTTTCTTGATTCATGTTCCCCCTAGAAATTGAGGATTGTATATTGAAAATTGAAGGAATTCTGTCACTTTTCACTTTTCATTTCTCAGCGTCCAGCACTTCCCTAACCTTGCGCGCCAGACTTTCCGGTGCAAAAGGTTTTTGGAGAAAATTCAGTCCGGGCGCCAAAACACCGTGCTCAACTATGGCGTTGTCTGTGTACCCCGACATGTAAATCACCTTTATCCGGGGATAGAAAGGTCGCAGCTTTTCTGACAGCTCCTTCCCGCCCATCCTGGGCATCACCACATCAGTGATCATCAGATGAATCGGCCCCTCGTGCGCCTGGCTGACCCTCAAAGCATCCTCTCCATTTTCAGCATCTAATACTTTGTATCCATGCAGCAGGAGAACCTTTTGCGCAAATTTTCGAAGACCGTCATCATCCTCCACAAGCAAAATGGTTTCAGAACCGTCAAGTTCGATTACAGGGAGCCGCTGTTTTTCCTCCGAGTCCGCATCTCCCTCCGCTCTTGGCAGGTAGACCTTGAAGGTGGAACCCTGTCCGGGCTCGCTGTAAACCCAGATAAAGCCATTGTTTTGTTTGACAATGCCATATGCCGTAGATAAGCCCAGTCCCGTGCCCTTGCCGACTTCCTTCGTGGTAAAGAAAGGATCGAATATGCGGGACAGGGTTTCCTTGTCCATCCCGATGCCGGTATCGCTTACAGCGAGCATCACATAATGGCCTGGCTTTTCTCCTTCAATACCGTGCTTGCGAAAATAGCTTTCGTCCAGATCTATGTTGGCTGTTTCAATGGTGAGCTTTCCTCCCAGAGGCATCGCGTCTTTAGCATTGATCGCCATGTTCATGATCACCTGCTCCATCTGCCCGGGGTCCACCTCCACCCGCCATAATGCAGGTTCCGGAATCGTCAACAGCTCAACATCCTCCCCAATCAGGCGACCGAGCATCTTCTCTATACCTGTTAACAGTTCATTAAGATCCAGAACCCTGGGTATAATTATCTGCTTGCGGCTGAAGGCAAGCAGTTGCCGGGTAAGAGACGCCGCCTTGTCCCCGGCTTTCTCGATCTCTTCTATTTTCTCGCGTAAGGATTCATCCTTGATGACATCCATCAATACAAGATGGGCATTGCCGATGATGACGGTCAGCAGGTTGTTGAAATCATGGGCAACGCCGCCGGCCAGAGTGCCGATTGCCTCCATTTTCTGGGACTGGTAAAGCTGGGCTTCGAGTTTCTTTTTTTCTTCCTCCGCCTGCTTGCGCTCGGTGATGTCAGATATCACCCCGTTCAGTGAGACGACATTGCCTTGCTGGTCTTTCTCCCAACTGATGTGATCCTCCACCCATCGCTCTGTTTTGTCTTTACTTATGATACGGTATTCAACGGCGCCGGATTTTATCTTCCTCTGAGATTCTGTGAACAATGCAAAAACCCTTTCCTTGTCCTCAGGATAAATGGTGCTTTCCCACAGTGTTGGATCTCCAAGCCACTCTTCTACTGTATAGCCACAGATTTTTTCGACCGCACGATTCACATAGGTGGCCACAAAGGTTTCCGGATCCGCCCGGTAGATCAACTCATCGAGGCTTTCGGTTAGATTTCTGTATTTAGCCTCGCTCTCCCGAAGTGTTTCTTCTGCACTTTTGCGAGTAGCAATTTCTGCCGAGAGTTCTGCGGTTCTTTCCTTAACTGATTCTTCTAACCGTTCATTAAACATTATTAACTCTTCCCGGGACTTAACCAATTCTTTATTTTTTTGGACTGCTGCTTCATATGATGAAATTAGCAATGTGAGCATTTGTTGCTGGTTTGCTGTAATAAAACGTTTCTTTCCTCCAAATAGAATTTCCACACCAACTCTTACTCGTTCACTTTTGTACAGTTTTTTATTTGCCAGAATCTGTTCAATATGTGATATAAGATAATCTTTGTGATAGGGTTTAGTAAGAAAATTATCAGCTCCACAAGCAAGACCTTCAAGCACATCTTCTGCACCGGAAAGAGATGTAAGCAGAATAACCGGAATGTCCCTGGTGCTCTCACCTGATTTTATTTCCTGACAGAGTTCGTAACCATTCATCTCCGGCATTACTATATCGCTGATGATGAGCAAGGGTGTGTGTTCATCAAGTAGTGTAAGCGCTTCTTTACCGCTTTCGGCAACCAGAACTGTATAGTTGTGTTGCTCAAGCAAGTATTTCAACTGCTCAGCCTGAGTGGGGCTGTCTTCGACTATTAAGATTTGATCAATATCATTTTTAGCATTCTTTTCAGCTTCCATAATATTACCCCTTTCATCTTTTTGTTAAAGCAGTAAGAGCCGCTGTTATATTTTCCGGTGATAGAATATGCGTTGCCGCATTAAGTTTTATTGCCGCCCCTGGCATACCGTGCACTACAGAACTTTCTTTATCTTGAGCAAAAGTTACAGCCCCTTTTTCTTTCATTAATTTCAATTCATCTGCTCCATCCCGACCCATTCCGGTTAATAATACGCCTACTGCTCTGGAACCAAAAACTTGTGCCGTTGTACGAAACAGATAAGCAACCGACGGTTTAAGACCATTTTCCGGCGCATGATTGCTCAACACAATTTGACCATCGCTGCCGACACCCATGTGAAAATCATCAGGAGCAACATAGCCATGACCGGGTAAGGGATATTCATCATGCGCAGCAATATGTAATGGAAAGTTACATGTACTGGAAAGCCATTCAACAAATCCTTCCACAAATCCCCGGGCAATGTGCTGAACGATAAGCAATGGAACCGGAAGGTTCTTAGGCAATCCGGAAATAATTTTTTTGAGTATATGGGGCCCTCCGGTTGAAGCCCCGATTGCAATTATCTCTGCTGTCGAAGTTGATTTCGGTATATATGGTACGGATGATGGCGGCGAGATTATGCGCTCTTTCGTAACGCGCTGAGTACGCGTCACAACCTTAACTTCAGACATCAGCTTTAGCGTCTGGATGAGCTCACCGGCGGCTCTTTTGTAATCGGGATGACCGATACCAGGCGGACGTAGAAGCACTGCTACAGCGCCGGCTTCCAATAATTGGAATGAACAAGCGACTTCTGTTGCCTGATTGTTTCCGCTAACGATGACAATGGGGATCGCGTGGGTTTCCATTATCCGGCGCGTCGCGGTAATGCCATCCATCTTAGGCATACAAATATCCATGGTAATAACATCGGGACAAAATTTATTTACAGCATCAATAGCTTCTTCACCGTTACCGGCTATACTTACTACACGAAGCATCGGGTCTGAGTTAATAATGTGAGCCAGTAATTCCTGCATCACGCGTGAATCTTCCACTATGAGAACTTTGATCGGGGGTCGGGGGTCAGGGGTCGGGGATTGGGGATCAGTCATGTTGTGCCTCTTCCCATCTCGTTTTTTCCTAAGGATCTTCGCAAGCCATTAAGCATTCGTCCGATTGTCGAAGTTTTATCAATCAATTCCACCGCTGTATCTGCGGCAATGTATCTTAAGCGTTTAGCTATCTCGATATGGGTCTCAAGTTCCGCAAGTGAGCCATAGGCAATGGATATATGCTGGATAAATTCTTTATTATGCTGCCGCGACCTGCCTTCAGCGATATTTGCCGGAACAGATACTGCCGCACGCTGTAACTGACTGGCAAGTCCGTATACCTCATTCACGGGAAAACCCTTCGTAATTTGATAGCATTGCACTACTAACTCCATAGCCTTTTGCCATACCTCCAAATCCCTGTAACTTTTTATACTCATACCCCCGACCCCCGACCCCTCATATAAGTCTTTGAATCACTTCTAATAAATTACTCTGGTCGAAACTGCTTTTTATAATATAAGCGTTTGCGCCGACTTCAATACCATACTCACGATCTTTGCGTGATTCAAGAGCTGTGACCAGCACAACCGGCAATTCTCCAAGCCTTTTGTTCTTACGAATTTTTGTAGTAAGCTCAAAACCGTTCATCCTCGGCATATCTACATCAGATACAATCAAATCAAATTCTCCAGTAAGGGCTTTCGTGAAAGCATCTGCGCCGTCAACGGATGTTACTACTTCATAGCCGGCAGATTCAAGAATGTTCTTTATCAGGTTACGCGATGTTATCGAATCTTCCGCTACTAACATTCTGTATGTTTTTTCAGATTTCTTTTCTTCACCACTTGCAGTAATAGCAGCCATTTCCGTTCGTATTGCTGATTTCATTAAATCAGAAACATTTATAACAGGAACCACTTTTCCGGAGCCCAGTACAGCAGCGCCGGCAATGTTGCGGACCCGTCTCAGTTGTCTTCCCAGCTTTTTTACAAGAATCTGCTGCTCACCGATAATCTCATCTACCTGAAAAGCAATACGTCTATCGACATAGGCAAGAACAACAACCCGAAGTACATTCGCAGCCGTCAGAGTTCCCGATGTATTCGGTGAAGAGCCATTGTTAAGAACAGGCACTCCAAGCGCCTTGCATAAACTTACTAAAAGAACGATTTGTCCATCGATCATTATTGTTTCCCGGTTTTCTACCGTCTTTATTTCCTCCTTATTTACTCTGACAGTACGTTCGACATTGATGGTCGGCAAAACGAAAAATTGATCGCCTGCTTCTACCAAAATTCCTCTGAACGTCGAAAGTGTAAGTGGTAGAATAAGGCGGAATGTTGTACCAATATTGGGTTGGCTTTCAACAGTTATAGTGCCGTCGAGCTTTTCGATCTTCTCCTGCACTATTGCCATACCCAGACCACGACCGGATATATCTGTGATTATGGAACTTGTTGTTACGCCCGACTGAAATATTAACGATAATTTTTCCTGTGCGCCAAGTTTTGATGCTGCATCGTCTGAAACAAGTTCCGCTTTGATTGCGGCGGCACAAACTTTATCCAGGTCGATACCCAGACCGTCGTCGGAGATAACGACTTCCAACCGGCGACTTTCCGTTACGCTGAATGTAAGATTGATTATTCCGCGAACCGGCTTGTTTATAAGCGTGCGTTCATGCGGTTTTTCGATGCCATGATCCACACAATTTTTTAACAGATGAATGAGAGGATCTTTCAATTCTTCTAATACCCGTTTGTCAACTTCAAGTTCCGTTCCATGGAGAATCAATTCTACCTGTTTATTCTGATCGCTCGCAAGATCGCGCACAAGCAGGGGGAATACTTCCACCAGGGAAGCAACCGGAAGCATTAAAATTGTTTTCATTGCCTCCAGGTGATCGTCCACCATCCGCCCAACTATGCGCTGATCGCCTTCAGCAGCACGCGTAATGGAAAGCATCTTTTGTTCTATCTCGTCTAACTGCTGTTCGTTCCACTCCATCCACTCGTTGTAATGACGTTCGCGGTTAGTTGAGTGCCGGGTTTTCCATTTACGTGATTCTGTTTTCCACCATTCAAGCGAGTCGCTCAGAGCCTGCAATTCCGCAGCTCGTTGAGCTGTTGCGATTTTCGCTTGAATCATTTCTTCGGCTTGAAGGAATAGCGGTTCCAACTTGGTTTTGGGTATTCTCACTGTAACAACTTCATCTTGAAGTAAAGATGCAGGTATTGTTTCATCGCGCGCCGCTCGCACTTCTTTTACCGGTTGTTTTCTTGCCGGCTCTTTTGCCTGTCCGGGTTGTCGTACTCCTTTTGTGCTATTCAGCAATTGCTGAATAAGCTCCCTGATAGACAATTGAGTGGATGATGATTGTTTTGAATCCGGGACTGAAACTAATTGTTTGATGTTATCCACCGCTTTATGTAACAGATCATAACTATCCTGCGTCAAAGAAATCTCTTTTCGTTTTAACGCGGCGAACGCATCCTCCAGCGCCTGACATATAGTTTCAATGTCTCTTATATTCACGGAACGTGCAGCGCCCTTTAAACTGTGTGCCTCGCGGAATATTGTCTCGATTAATCCTGCTGTTTTTTCAGAGTCAGTGGATTTCTCCAGTTCGATGAGACCTGTAGAGATCGCATGTAAATGCTCTTCAGCCTCAAGCTTAAAGGTAGCCAGAAGTCGTTTTAAAAATTCTTCTTCTTTGATGTTCATCGCAGTAACCACCTTTATAATTTATATTGCTCAACCATTTGCTTTAATTTGAGTCCTAACTCGTTCAGATCCTTCGCTGTGTTTTCAGATTGTTTCATACTTGCTGCATTCTCAACTCCGGCTTGATTGATGTTTTCCATTGCCAAACCTATCTGATTCATTCCAACTAACTGCTGCTGGCTCGATGCTGCAATCTGAGTTGCAGCTTGCAATGCCTCATCACTGCTTTCCGATAACACTCGGATTGTTTCACCTGCTTGTGTTGATTGCTTGACACCTGTCTCTACGGCTTTGCTGCCTTGTTCCGTTGCCATTACTGCCGCGCTTGTAGCTTTCTGAATATCGCTTAAGATATTGCGCACCTGAGCTGTGGCTTTTTTAGACTGCTCTGCCAAACTTTTTATTTCCTGCGCTACTACGGTAAAACCTTTCCCTGATTCCCCGGCTTTTGATGCTTCGATGGCGGCGTTTACCGCTAATAAATTAGATTGATCGGCAATATCATTCACAGATGCAATTATACCGCCGATTAACTGGCTTTGCTCGCTTAAGTTCACGATGGTGTTTGCGATGGATTCCATTTGATTGCGGATGTGATTCATTCCGGAAACTGTTTCTTCAACAGCTTTCTGCCCTGTTTGAGTTACTTGAGCGGTACGCTGCATTGTGTCGGAAACATTCCTGGCTTTTTCGGATGATAGCTGTGCAGCCTGGCGGACCTCTTCGACCGTTGTCGAGGTTTCGCTTATTGATGTAGCTGTTTCGGCGCTGCCTGATGCTATCTGTGTGGTCGAAGCCAGTATTTCACTGGAAGAACTTGCAAGTATATTCACTCCATCCATAATCCCCTTCATCTGCGCTCTGAGTGATTCAAGCATTATGCTGAAGGACTGTATCAGGACACCTAATTCATCTCCTCGTTTCTCAGATGTAGAAATATCTACCGTCAAATCTTTTGCAGCAATCCTGTTTGCGGCATCCACACTTATCCTTAAAGGTCTGGTAATACTTAAGGTCAGGAAGATAACTATCACCACAGAAAACACTATGGCTGCCGCACTCATTATTGCCATGAGTTTACTTGTACTGTCGTATTGCTTTTGTGCTTCATCATAGCGTAGCAAAGTGTGCTCGTCCTCAGATTTTATCAGATTGTCAGTATCCGTTATCCATTGCCTCACACAAAGCCTGGCTTTATTAAGTATGAGATCGGTTGCATCCTTATACTTTCCCGCCATACCCAGTTCAAATGCCTGATTGTTCAGCGCTCTTGATTCATCCCGGCCAACCTTGATTTTTGAAATTAGCTCAAGCGTCTTTGTCTCGTCCTTTCCGACTAATTCTTCGAATTTTTTAAAATCCGCATCATAATTTTCTCTGATTTCATAAATCCTCTTTTCCATTTCCTCTGTTCTGGAGTGATCCAGGAATATATTGCGGAGGGCAATGGATACTTCTCTTGTGTCATCAACCATATTATTAGCCAGACGAGAACGGACATTTTCATTTTTTACGATCACTTCAAGTGCCGCATAAATTTTGTCCATCGCATTAAAACTAAGGAGAATCAAGGTGATCATAAAAACAAGCACAAGGCCAAAGCCCAATGCCAACCGCAAACCAATTTTCATATTTTTAAACATGCCACAATTCTCCTTTTATCAAGATTAATACTAATTTTTGTAACCGTTCACGGAACGTTGAAATTGGAAATTGGAAATTTGGAAGAATAGTACAAAAGCATGAAGGCCAAATTTCCAATTTCCAATTTCCAATTTCTATTTTTAGTGTCATAAGATTTTTCGCTCTGCTCGAAATGACAACTTTGGATAGTTTTCGTTCAGGCAATACTTACCTCTTCATTAACGGTAATATTTTTATCAGATAACAATTTCTCCGCATCTAAGACAATCAAACGATCATTGGTTATGCCTTTAAGATATTCTTCCTTCAGCCCCTCAAGTGTTGTAGGCGACCGCTGCAGTTTACTAAGGATAATATTTCGCACACCAATAATTTCGTCTGCCAGAATTCCAAACTCCATCCGGTCGTTGCAAATGATGATCAATTTATTGAGTTCGCCCAAACCAGTCCCGGGTAGATCAAAGAGATTTTTAATATTAAGCACCGAGAGAATTTGCCCGCGCACATTAATAATCCCAAGCACGAAAGGCGGTGTACCCGGCAGCGGTGTAAAATCTTTTAGTTGAAACGATTCGCGAACAAATGCGGTTTCTATTCCATACGTTTCAGATGCTAAACGAAACTCGATGATCTCGGTAAACTCTTGTTTGACTGTTTCATCCCTGGATTCCAGCGCCAGAACACGGGCTCGCTCCTTAAGTATTGAACGCTTTTCTTCCTTAGATAAAACCGCCTTATTTGCCAGCAGTTCTTGCGTTGCATTAATTCTACTATGAAGCCCGTCCCAATCTACCTTGGACTTCTGCGTTGTTCCTGATGAATCCGGCTTCGTTTTCATGATAATACCCTTGATTTGATTGTTGCATTAATTATTTCTCTCAATCTGCCGGCTGTCAGTCCTTCAGATTCCGGTACAATATCGTCATCGTTGCATTTTTTCAAAAGCGCCAGCGCATTCTCAAAACTTCTTTTTGCCCGAAGAGCGCCTCCCTGCCGCAGAAATATGTTCCCCATGGTATAATATGCCGGAACAGAGTTCGGATCGAGATAGATAACATGGTTTAGCGAAGTAATCGCTTTGCTGATCTGGTTATGTTCCTGAAGTATTGCAGCAAAGAGAAAGTGCAATCCGGGATGAAGCTTGTTTATGGCAATAGCCCTTTCGCATTGGGCTATTGCCTCAGTCAGCTTATTTTGATTGGCAAGCGCCCGTATCAAAAGAACAAATTCTTCGGGAGTCGCTGCATGATGTTCAAGTATATCTATTACTTCAGCATAGCTGCCTTGCGAATACGAATTCAATGCTTCTTCATAATTCGACAGGCCCGGCAAGGGACTTTCTGTTTCCTTAATATCTTCTTTTTTGATTTCAGGGAGTACTGGTTTTATCTTTTCAATTTTGTGAACAGGTTTCAGCGGCAAATGAAAATGCTTTTGTAACTGGGGAACTTCTGCAAAAGGAACAGGTTTCAGCCTTTTAGTTTTCTGATGATCTTTCAGATAGATAATAGCTCCTGGATAATTTACCGAAGTAAACTGCGAAAACACCTGCTGAGAGAGTTCACTCGAACTAACAATCAGCCAACCGCCGTCTGAAAGAGAATGGTGAAGATTATGTATGACCTGTTTAACGCGTTCCCCCGTAAAATACATCAGCACGTTCCTGCAAAAAATAATGTCCATCGCGTTCGTATTGTTCAAAGGGGATGGGTAATTGGCTTCCGCTAAATTTAGATGTGCGAATGTTACCATCTTCTTTATCTCGGGAAGAATCTCATGTTTTTCATCTTCCCTGTCGTGAAAGTATTTCCCTTGTAGCCAGTCAGGTGCATTTCGGAATGACCACTTCCCGTATATACCTCTCATCGCTTTCTTTAGAGTTCTTGGATTAATGTCTGTTGCCAGAATTGTTATATTCCAGTCTTTTATATCAGGTATCAATCTCTTTAGTGCGATCGCAATGGAGTATGGTTCTTCACCCGATGAACAACCGGCGCTCCAGATTCGTAAACGTTTTTCTTTTTGCATCCGTGAACGAATCAATTCCGGCAGGATTTTTTGTTCTAAAGCTTCAAAAGATTGGGGCTCGCGCCAGAAATATGTTTCGCTGACAGTGAGATGACTCGCTAAAATTTCAATCTGATCAACTGTTAAAGGAGAAGATTCCAGATATAAAGTAAATTCCTTTATGCCCGGATAACCGAACTTTTTTGCGACAGGACCTGCATTGCGTTCCAGATCTTTCCATCGTTCCTTTGGGAAGTGCAAAGCAGTTTTGACAGCTATTGTCCTGCTTAACCGCAACAAAAGATCATCCGGAAGATTATGACTCATTTGTCATATCCAGCATTGCTGTTTCCAGCGTCTTCTCTTCGTCAAGCGAAAGAAACTTATCAAGGTCGGTAATCAGAATAAGATTGTCATCCATTATTGCCGCACCTGAAAGATAATCTGCAAAAGGAAAGGCTTGCTCAGTGCTCACAACTTGTATTTGGTTGCATTCACATATGGCGGTAATTGAATCTACCATAAGCGCTACAAGCCGTTTCGATGTTTGCGCAATAATAAGTTGATCTTCCAGTTCGATTTCACGACTACTCAGTTTAAAGCGCCTGCGCATATCAATAACCGGTATAATCTCCCCATGGAAATTGATAATACCCGTAACGATTTCCGGAGCCTTTGGCAAAGGAGTGACTTCCACCGAGCGGACGACCCGTACAACTGTGGATAAATACAATGCGTAGCGTGGCTCATCAAGTGAAAACACTACAATGTTATCCTGTTTAACATTTTGTAAATAGCTCATGTATCTTTCCTCACCCCCCATTTCTCAGGTCATTATTGTTGGGTTTCGTTCCTCAACCCAACCTACCGCCTTTTCAGCGGCCTTGGCCAGCCTGACCACTCCCTTGTATTTCAATAATAATCTAAAAAATGACTTTAACCATTCCCTGACCATGTCAGGATAGTCTCCGATCCTCTCTCCTCATGGACCGGCGAAAACTCTCCCGGTAACCTTTTTCATCATCAACAAAAAGTAATCTGGTTTTTGGTATTATGGGTATAAGGAACTCAGGCTTTTGCTTTTGCACTCTGTATTCTAAAAAATGCTTTCAATATCTCAGGATCAAACACTTTTCCGGACAACATCTCCATTTCCGCCAATGCTTCTTCAAAAGGCCATGCCTGTTTATAAGGCCGCTCATGGGTCAAGGCATCAAAGATATCAGCTATAGTTACAATTCTGGCAGGCAGAGGAATTGAATCCTTCTTTAATCCATCAGGGTATCCGCTTCCATTCCAACGTTCGTGATGACTTCTGGCAATTTCACGTGCAATCCGGTAAAATGATTTATTTCCCAGAATTTTTTCCCCTGCGATACAATGCTCTTGCATTATCACCCATTCTTCAACGCTCAATGGGCCTGGTTTTTGCAAGATACTATCAGGGATGTGGATTTTGCCAATGTCATGCATGATGCTGAAAAATGCGATTTTCTCTGTTTTCTCAGAGGACATGCCCAGAGCCGCACATATATCGCGAGTATTCCGCTGAATTCTATAAATATGCTCTCCGGTGTCGTCATCTTTTGCCTCTGCTGCCAGGGCGAGCATTACAACGCCTTCCCGTACAGCCCCTTCAAGTTCTAAAGTTCGTTCATGGACCAGATTTTCAAGATTTTCATTGACGATGTTTAGTTGTTTATTTTGTTCTTTGGTTAATCTTTGAAGCCGTTTATTCTCCTGGACCAGGTTATAATATTGAAAAGCCCCCTCAACCGTTCCGTTTAATGCCTCAAATGACCAGGGCTTGGTCAAATATCCGAACACCTGCGAACGGTTGATACCGTCCATGGCATTTTCAAGAGTACCGTGGGCTGTAAGAAGAACTCTGACAACATCCGGTTTAATTTGTTTGACGTTCTCCAAAAAGGTAATGCCATCCATTTCAGGCATTTTCAGGTCGGAGAGCACCACACCTACGTCATTCTCTTTCAGGATTCTAAGTCCCTCTTCCCCTGAATTTGCCGAATAAATGGAATAGCTCTCGTGCCTGAGCTGGCGTTTAAGGCTGCTGATTGTATTTGGCTCATCATCTACTATAAGTAATGATCGATTAAGCATTGTGGAGATTCTCCTTATTAAACAATCTTGACCACCAGTTTTTCTCTCTTTCGTTAAGTTCAGCCATGTCAGGGTGCTCGTTACTCGTTACTCGTTGATGGTCTGAAAAACAGGACAAATCCTTTGCCGCTAAACCTTCCGGAAAGTGGTGTTAAATCAATGTCATAGCTTGTTCCTGATAACCGGTATCCCTTTAGTGTTACGGGTGTGCGGCACATAATCGCTTCATCAATCTTTTCTCGCATATCATTTGGAAAGTAATCAGAAAGCTTCTTCCCAATCTCAATACTCTTGCTGCTCTCTGACAAGGATTGCGCCTGTTGATTGATCGACACAATCATTCCTCTAACGCTGACACAAATGACCGGAGCAGGGAGGCATCCCAGGATGGCACGTGAAAGCTCCAGAGCATGATTCTTGGTTTCAAGCTCCTCTGTTGTTTTTTGGATCGACTCCGACAGATTTTTATTTGTTATTTGTAGCGCTTCATTTTGTTCCAGAACCTTTTTATGAAGTATCTTATTTGTCCAAATAAGGTCGTATTGTTCCAGTGCCCTGGTGATTTCCAGCTTTAAATTTTGATCATTCCACGGCTTCAGAAAAAATTTATACAGATCTCCCTTATTGATCAATTCGGTGATTGAATCTACTCCCGTATAGCCTGTAAGGATGATCCTGATCACATCAGGATATTTTTTTTTTACTTGTGACAGAAATTCCATGCCGCTCATCTGTGGCATCTTCTGGTCGGAAAGCACCAGCTGAACATCATTTTCTTCAAGAATCCTCAGCGCTTCTTCGCCGCTTAAAGCTGTCAACAAGTTGTAGTTTTCCTTTCGGAGTAATCGTCTTATAGAATTCAGTATATTCTCTTCGTCATCCACACACAAGATTGTATGATGGTAGTCGCCCATTCTAAATTTCCTGCCTATTAAATAAATACATTAATCCACTCGTCTATGAGCTCGTTTTTTCCAAGTTTTTGAATGGAGGCTACTGACAATTTCTTAACTTCCCTGCCACTGGCGAGTAAAAGCCTGCCGTCTTTTAAATGAAGATCTTGCGCCAGGATCATGCCTTCTTTCAACTTTTCATAACCGATCCGCAGTTCCTGACTTTTCTTTTCTTTTTCAAATAATTTTGCTTCCCCTGCTATTTTTATCAATTTTGTTACAACACCGATATCATATTTCTGGTGAGCGCCGATCATAATGATCTTTGGCGCGACTTCTTCGATCATTTTTTCAGGCTCTGTAACATTAAAATTCCTGGTTGCCGGGCCAAAATATATTCTTGCTTTGTCAAGAATATATTTTATATCCTTCGGCCACCTGTATGCTATGTTGCAATAATCCGCTGCAGCTCCTATGATACGCGACCCCAAAGGAATTTCGTCTCCTTTCAAGCCATTAGGGAAACCGCTGCCGTCGAAGTTTTCATGGTGATAGAGTACAATTTTAGATACTTTATTCAATCTTTCCACAGTTTCGAGACAGATCGAAGCAATAACAGGATGCTGGCGGTACATCTTTAATTCCTCCTCGCGCATATCTTCCTCATCCTTTAATAATTCCCTTGGGGATGATCCCAGCATGCCGACATCATGTATCATGCCGGCTATTTCAATCTGATCAAGCTCTTCACTGTCCAGCCCGTATTCTTCGGCAACCTTTCTTGCAAGTTGCGCTACATGTTTCATATATCTTCCCAGTTCGGGATTTAAATTTTCAATCAATGAAGACATCAATCGAATTGTGTCTAAAAAACTCTCTTCCAGTTTTTTGTTGGTTTCTTCTAATGCTATATTTTTTTGCCTGACTTCCAGGGTTCTTTCACTTACCTTTTTCTCAAGATTTTTGTTAAGCTCATTGAGTTCTTTGTTTTGTGTGCTCGTAAGTTCTAAAAGACGCCGGTTTTCCAGCGTCAGTTCATACCGCTCAAGCAACTGTCGAACCTGAACCAGCAGCTCATCATCATTCCACGGTTTGCTCAGATACCTGTGAATTTTTCCTTTGTTAACGGCATCAATAACAGCATCCATATCGGAATAACCTGTCATAAGATATCTTCCGGCATCAGGAAAAATTTTCCTTGCCTTTTCCAGAAATTGAGTACCGGTCATCTCCGGCATGCGTTGATCAGAGATAATCAGTGAAACAGGCTCCTCTAACGTGTTAAGCAGCTCAAGCCCTTCCTTTCCGCTGGAAGCTGTGAAAATCCTGTAATCTTCCTTGCGAAAAATTCGTTTAAGCGATTCTGTAATAGAAACCTCGTCATCTACAAGCAAAATTGAATGTTGATACTTGGATGTCATTAAAAATTCTCCTTACTGGTTGCTTGTTACTGGTTGCTCTTTGCTCTCCGCTCTCTGCTCGAATACTCAACCATTTAACTACTCGACTACTCGACCAATCGGGATCCGAATCGTAAAAGTTATTCCCTTGCCTATCGTACTTCCCACACCTATGGTCCCTTTATGCTTTTTAATGATGTTGTAAGCAATATTTATGCCCAAACCTGTTCCCTTTCCTACATCCTGGGTGGGCAAAATCCTTGTTATAGCCTGCAAGGACATTCAGTTTGCTGCTGATAAATCCGGTTGGATTATTAATCTCGTGAGCCACGCCTGCGGCGAGCTGTCCCGGCCTTAAAGACTTTCTGCATCTCCTCGTGAGCATGTTTGGGATCAGTGAGATAGTCTTTAAAGAGGGTGCCAATTAACTCTTCATGATAATTAATATAATCCTTATTCTTAGTCAAGGTTTTATAGCAGGACATTACGCTTGCATCTCTTCCCGTTCAAGTTGTTAATTTTAAGGATTTTTTCCCTTTATTACAGCAAAAAATCCAAAGTGAATTATTCAATACTTGACATGCGGAAACATACCCGTAGAACATAATAACAGAAGGAGTTTGGCAACGGCGGAGGTTGAGGAGCAGGCTGTGGTGATGGTTTTTGTTGCATTTATACGTTGTTTGTGATAATATTTTTTAATATTATATATTATAATTGAACGAACGATTTCCGGAACTGGTGGAAAGTAAAAACACTCGACATACCGTGGAAAAAATGTAAGAATCCAACAAAAATCTTTAATTCTACAACATGAGATTAGTTTATGGGCATATTAAGTATAAATGATCTAAAGCCCGGTATGGTTTTGGCGCAGGCTGCTAAGAACAGACATGGCGCTGTCATACTGGGTGAAGGTAAATTGCTGACGGAAAAACATATCAATTCTTTTAAGACCTGGGGAGTCACCACGGTTGACATAAAGGATATTGACAGCGATCAACTGGTAAAAGAAGAAATGGACGCTCTGTCGAATGATGATGTTGAATTGATTGAAAAGGAGCTTGATGAATTATTCCCACCTTTTGAAGCTAATCCTGTCATGGAGGAAATATACAAGATTGTTAAAAAGCTAAGGTTAAAACAGATCGCAAATCAAATTAAGGATTCTACTGATGGAATCGAAAAAGATTGATAGAATAATAAGTTCTATCGGCGGCTTGCCGACCCTACCTACTATTTATATGAAGCTTTCACATCTTCTGAATGCACCTGACTCATCAATCAGAAAGATAAGCAACATCATCTCTGAAGATCAGGCTATAGCAGCCATGGTGCTCAAAATTGTCAATTCAGCATCCTATGGTTTTTACAATAAAATCGGGGACCTGCAGCAGGCCATCGTAATTTTGGGGCTGAACGAAATAAAAAGCCTGGTGCTTGCAACTTCTATGTATAAAATTGTAAAAGGATTCAAATCAAGCAGCGCATTTAATATGGAGAAGTTCTGGAAACATGCCATAGGATGCGCGATCTTAGCAAAGGTTCTGGCTGAAACCGCTTACATAAAAGACCCGGAAGATGTTTTTACGGGAGGCCTGCTTCACGACATAGGAAAACTGATCCATGCTACCTATTTGCGCGAAGAGTTTAACAATGTAGTAGCCGATGTTGCGGAGACCGGATCTCAGATATCTGAATCGGAAAAAAAGATAATGGGTTTTGATCATACTCAGACAGGGGAAGCCTTGGCTGAAAAGTGGTCCTTGCCCCGAAGAACAATCAACATGATAGCCTACCATCATTTTTCCCGTATGCCGCGCACCATAACTAAAGAGATGGCGGCCGTTCACATCGGGAACACTCTCTGCATAGCTCTTCGCATGGGATCAGGCGGAGAAAAACGGGTGCCGATTGTTAATCAAAAAGCATGGGAAATCCTGGATCTTAAGTTAAGTGATCTTGAATATGTTATGCAAAGATCCACAAAACTTTTTGAGGAAAGCATTTCTGTTATGGAATTTTAATAATCTGCCAGAGCTCTGTTATTCCTTTTAGCAAGCTTGATTTTAGAGAAGTGGGAAGTGCCTGAGGCTGTAAAAGATTTATATAAAATGCAAAACAAACAGATACTAATTGATCAAAATGAAGTTGAACCAATAGTCAAAAAACTCCGCTTTCTGGAAGAATCGAACAAAGCGCTTATTAGCATTCAGGATAAGCTTGATCGGTTAAGCCACTTTCAATCCAAGGTACTCTTATCTTATGATGTTCATCACGTACTTGAGACATGGCTTGTCAGGCTCGGGGAACTGGTCAAAATCGAAGTTTGCTCTGTCTTTCTTGTAGAAGAGGGGGGTATTGAGTTTGTCCACAAGATATCAAAACCTGAAAAACTTTCGCCTGTTATTCAAAAGGAGGTCGAGGCTCAAATCAGCCTGGGAAACTTCGGACGGGCCATCAGCAAAGGCATTCCCCTGAGTGCCCGGGCTGAAGTCTTTGGAAAAGAAAACGGTCGGCATCTAAGTATCATGATAGCCCCTCTTTCCAACCTGGAAAGGACTATAGGCGCAGTTGTCATTGTCTTTGAAGAAGACAAAGATTTCATAAGACAGCAAACCTTAAGACTTCTACACATTCTCGTAGATTTCTTTTCCCTGTCCCTGGAAAATATATACTTGCTTGACGATCTGAAATCTGCTTACTTCTATACCATCAAAGCCATTGCCAACTCCATAGAAGCGCGTGATCCATACACGAAAGGCCATTCTGAGAGAGTTGCTCGATTCTCTAAAGCAATAGCCGAGGAGTTTAACTGGGGCAAAAACGAGATAGAGCTTATTGATTGGGGAGGGGCTCTTCATGACGTTGGCAAGATAGGCATTCACGATTCTATTCTGAACAAACCGGGAAGGCTTACCGATAATGAATACAATGAAATGAAATTACACCCCTTAATCGGCGCTCAAATAGTCAAAGGCATCTCTTTCTTGGAACCTGTAATACCCTATATCCTTGAGCACCATGAAAGATTTGACGGCAAGGGTTATCCAGGGGGCGTGACCGGTAAAAATATTTCTATAAAAGGAAGACTGTTGGCGGTGGCTGACACCTTTGATGCAATGACCAGTGATAGACCATATAGAAAAGGCTTAAAACCGGAGGATGCTTTTAAGGAGATATCAAGAAATCAAGGAACTCAATTTGATCCCGATGTTGTACGGGCTTTTGAAAAGGCCCGGATGTCCGGCAAATTGATATATGAAGGTCGTGAATAATTGATGGTTATTCCATCAAAAACCCAAAGAATGAGGCGGTTATGCGTGAATATACAATTCATCCTCTGGCTGTTGGCATTAATGAAACAGACCAGGGGGTCATGACCTATCTTCGTGATTATGGGAAAAGGATTCTTCTTCCTATTTATGTTTTTTACATAAAAGGAGGCAGCAAAAACATTCTGGTTGATACAGGGCTTGAACAGTTTGTCGTGCCTGATGGAGCAGGGGAAAAGTGTGGATTTGAAATACTTGAATTTGAGGAGGCGCTTGCAACCGTGAATCTGAAGCCTCAAGAAATCGATGTGATCATTCATACCCATCTTCATAATGATCATTGTGAAAACGATTATAAATGTACGGTCGCAGATGTGTATGTTCAGAAGGCTGAGCTTGAATTTTTTAAAAAACCTCATCCGATCGACCACAGGTATTATTCGGATGTGCTTGATGATGTAAATGTGATCGAAGTGGATGGAGACGCAAATATATTTGACGGGATTGATGTGATTTTTACGCCCGGTCATACTGTCGGAGGTCAGTCTATTTCAATAAATACTTCAAACGGGAAGGCGATTATCACAGGTTTTTGTTGTAATGAAAAAAACTTTCCGGCAAACGGCCCTGCTGTTGCTTCTGGTGTGCATATAAATGTGATGGAGGCTTATGATTCCGCCCAGAAGATAAAGAAGATGGCGGATATTCTGATTCCTTTACACGATCTTTCCACAGGGAGGGTAAGGTCTATTCCATGATAGAACCCAGCACTTTCTCCGCCGCTTTTATTGTAGCATCTATATCTTTTACGCTATGAGCCGATGAAACGAAAATGGTTTCAAACTGGGATGGCGCGAGATAAATACCTTTTTCGAGCATGCCCTTGTAAAAGGCTGAAAACATATCAAGATCGCAGGTCTTTGCATCGTCAAAATTAATAACATCTTTATCAGTGAAGAAAAGACCTATCATTGAGCCCACCCTTTTTATTCTTGCCTTTATCTTTGCCTTTTCAGCTGCTTTTTCAAGGCCAATAGCAAGTTTATCAGCTTTTTCATCCAGAGCATTATAAAAGCGCGGTTTTTTTAGTTGCGTAAGTGTTGCAATGCCTGCCGCCATGGCAAGAGGATTGCCGGACAGAGTGCCTGCCTGATACACAGGCCCCTGTGGGGCTATATGTTCCATGATTTCACGTTTGCCTCCATACGCGCCGACAGGCAACCCGCCTCCAATGATTTTGCCGAGGCATGTAATATCCGGAGAGATCTTGTAAAGAGATTGAGCACCTCCGTATGCCACCCTGAAACCGGTCATAACCTCGTCAAATATAAGCAAGCTGCCGTTTCTTTCAGTCAGGTCTTTTAAAGTTTTAAGGAAACCTTCAACAGGAGGCACCAGCCCCATGTTTCCTGCAACAGGTTCAACTATTATGCAGGCAATCTTATCCCCTTTGTCCTCCATAACCTTTTTTACACACTCGATGTCATTATAAGGAAGAGACAGCGTGTGCGCTACAAAGGATTCCGGCACACCAGGGCTTCCGGGAATGCCCAAAGTGGCAATGCCTGACCCTGCCTTCACAAGAAGGGAGTCTGCATGGCCATGATAGCATCCGTCAAATTTAATTATCGTGTCTCTGCCAGTGACTCCGCGGGCAAGCCTTATAGCGCTCATGGTAGCTTCTGTGCCGGAGTTTACCATCCTGACCATATCTATTGAGGGGACGGCAGCTATGACCATTTCAGCGAGTTTGATTTCCAGGTCAATAGGCGCCCCAAAACTTGTTCCCCGATTCAAAGCAGATGCAAGAGCCCTGATAACCGAGGAGTGCCTGTGCCCGAGTATCATAGGCCCCCATGAACCGATATAGTCTATATATTTGTTGCCGTCCACATCAACAACCATGCTTCCATTGGCATAATTTATAAAGATTGGTTCCATGCCGACCGATTTGCACGCGCGAACAGGGCTGTTGACACCTCCTGGTATGACATCTAAAGCTCGATTAAATAGTTTATGAGATTTCTCGCAGTTCATTTTTAAACCGTCCTTTTTTAAAAGTTTTTATCCGGCTCAAGTATTTTTTGGCATATTACTTTAAAAATACTGGAAAATCAAAAAGTTTATGGATTATCTCCAAATTAGTTGTAGTTAATTAAGACAAAACAGGTGGGTTATTTCCAATTGAGCAGGTATGATCCCAGAGGGTACAAGGGGCCAAGGATTCAAGGGTTTGAGTGAAAGGAAGAAAGATATAGCAGAAGGATATGGAAGAAAGACAACCAGGGATTACATCAGGATGCTTTACATGGCAGAAAGCGAAAGAATGTTAAAGCCGCTGATAAAGTCTTTAGAAAACAAACCCTTGAACCCTTGAACCCTTGAACCCCTGGGCCCTCTTCTCCAACTAAAATGGAGAAGAACCTATAAATATAACTTAAATGGTTAAAAAAAATTGACAAATAATTTTTAAATTGATAAAAATCTCTTTTTAATTATGTTTGCAGCAGAGGGCCGTTAGCTCAACCAGGTAGAGCACCTGACTCTTAATCAGTAGGTTGTTGGTTCGATTCCAACACGGCCCACCAGAAATCCTTGCTCTGGGATAATGCCGGGGCTTAATATCCAAAAGGGGGTTAAATGAGAAGATACGAAACAATAGTTATTATCGATCCTGATCTTTCTAATGAACAAAGACTGCCTGTTTTTGAAAAAACAAAAGGCTTGATCATCCAGCAGGGGGGTTTTCTTGTAGTCGTTGATGAATGGGGGGATAAGCGACTTGCCTATGAAATCAAAAAAAAGTCGCGCGGATATTATGTTCGTTTAGATTTTTGCGGGACAGGAGCTCTTGTGAGTGAAATCGAGCGATTTTTCCGGATTGATGACAGTGTCCTGAAGTATATGACGGTTTTGCTTGACAAGGATGCCGATGTTGAAAGAATAAAGAAACAGCTGGCTGAGGCTGAGGCAGCCAAGGAGCAGACCGCTCAAGACAAAGCAGCTTCCGATGATAAACCAGCTGCTGCCACGAAGGAGAAATTTAATGATTCTGCGCCGGAAGATAAGCAAGATCAACCCGAAATCAGCGAATCTCAAGTAGTAGAAGGCAAAACAATGCAGATTGAAACTAATGAGGAGGAGAAGTAAAATGGCTGCTGGTTTCAAACCCCAAAGAGGAAATAGCGATGTCAGAAATAAAACTGATGCTAAAAAAAGAGTATATAATCGCCGTAAAATTTGCCGTTTTTGTGCAGACACCAGTCTGACAATAGATTATAAGGACCCCAAATCGCTCAGGTATTTTGTAACAGAGCGCGGCAAGATTATTCCGCGGCGAATATCCGGAACCTGTGCGAAACATCAGCGTGTCCTTATGCATGCAATCAAGCGTGCCCGTACAATCGCTCTTCTGCCTTACGTCGGCACTGTGGGCTATATTTAGAAATATTGCCACAGTCTGTTTCAAGGAGAAAGTGATAGTGCCTCAAACCATTCAAGGGAATGTCTTGATCGATATAGCAAAAGGAATTGCGATTACAACGCTTATCTTTGCAGCATCGATTTATTTGCCGGTAGCAGGTTTATTCTGTTCTTTGCTTATTCCCCTGCCGATTTTTTTTTATCGTTCAAAGCTTGGCAGAACAACCGGCGCCATGGTGCTTGTCGCGTCAACCATTATGATGATTTTCGTGGTCGGCGCCATGTCGATCGACATGTTTTTCTTTATAGAACTGTTACTGCTTGGTTTTGTTCTGGGTGAACTTATTGAAGTTAACCTTTCTATTGAAAAGACTGTTTTATATGCATGCGCTTTGGTATTGTCTGCAGGGGTTCTTGGTTTATTTTTTTACAGCAATATTTCTAATGTCGGGATTATTGCCTTTATATCGGAATATGTGGCAAAGAATCTAAGGTTGACAATTGCTTTGTATGAAAAGATGGGGATGCCTGAGGAAAACATCCGCCTTTTTTCAGAATCACTTGAAAACATACAGTATGTTCTATTGAGAATTATTCCTGCCATGGTAGTGGTTTCAAGCTTTTTTATGGCATGGGCGACTCTGCTTATTGTAAAGCCGATTCTAAAATTCAGAGGTCTTTTTTATCCGGATTTTGGTTTTCTGAATTTATGGAAAGTTCCGGATCCTTTTGTTTGGGGCGCCATATGCTGTGGGTTGATGCTGATTTTACCTGAGAGAGGCATAAAGATGGTTGGCTTAAACGGGCTGATCATTATGATGGCGATATATTTTTTTCAGGGCGTGGCTGTTGTTTCGTTCTTTTTTGAAAAAAAACACTTTTCATCTATATTAAAGTTTTTTTTATACAGCCTTATCGCGATTCAGCAGGTTATAGCGCTTATTATTATAGGAATTGGTTTTTCCGATATCTGGTTGAATTACAGAAAATTGGGAATCAAGCAGGAAGAGTGATTAAATATTTTTTATTAATATATTAGCAGGGGTAGCATATGAAGTTAATTTTAAAGGAAACAATAGAGTCATTAGGAATAATCGGCAGCGAGGTAACAGTGGCGGACGGTTATGCCAGAAACTATCTTTTGCCGCAGAAAAAGGCTGTGTCGGCGACTTCTCAAAACCGTAAGATGATGGAGAAGGAAAAGGCTAAATTTGAATTGCAGATTGCCAAGGAAAAGGGGTTTGCCGAAGAGATGTCCAAACAGCTTGAAAATGTTGTATGTAAGATAACCGCAAAGGTTAGCGAAGATGATCGTCTGTACGGTTCTGTTTCTTCGGGCGATATTATTAATGCCCTTGCGAACCAGAATATTATAGTTGAAAAAAGGATGATATTGCTCAAAGAGCCTATTAAAAATATAGGCACATACAAAATACCTGTCCGTGTTTACAAAGGGGTTAAGCCTGAGATAACGGTTGAAATAACGGCTGAACCGCAAAAGTGAGCGTATTCCCCGTAGTCCCGCTTCAGCGGGACGGGGTTAGCGAGCTAATCCAAAAATAGCAAACTTCCTTACGGTCGAAGATTTCCTGCAGCTTGCCGTGGGGAATCTTCAATAAATTTTATAACAGTTCAGCCGCCAGGCAGGTTAATGTCTTTGTGGCTGAACTATTAAAATCAGTTAATGCAGATTAGGCAAATGGCCGATACACGCTTTCAAAGCGAAAAAAATCCTTCCCTTTATAAAATTCCCCCTCAGAATCTTGAGGCGGAAGAATCGATACTCAGCGCAATCCTGATAGACAACAACGCATTTCTTGATGTTGTTGAGATTCTTTCTCCTGAAGATTTCTACAGGTTGGCTCATGGCAAGATCTTTTCAGCAATGCTTGACCTTTTTTCAAAGAGCGAACCTATTGATCTTGTGACACTTGCCAATATTCTCAAAGAGCAGGATTGTCTGGAAAAAATCGGAGGGGCTACATATCTTGCCAGGCTGGTGGACACTGTTCCGGTTGCTGTAAATGCGCGACATTATGCCAGGATAATCCACGACAAGGCATCGCTGAGGCGTCTTATTGAAAAGACAAATGAGATCGCCAAAAAGTGCTTTGAAGACCGTGGCGATGTTGACGAACTAATAGACTTTGCTGAAAGAGCCATTTTTGAAATATCGGAAAATAAGAATAAACAGGCATTTTATCCGATAGGCAAAATTATCAGCAAAAACATCGACACCCTTGAAGAGCGCGAGGGGAACAAGAGTTTACTGACCGGTATTGCGACAGGTTTTACACGTCTTGACAGCCTGACATCGGGTTTGCAGAAATCGGACCTTATAATTCTTGCCGCGCGTCCAAGCATGGGGAAAACCTCTTTAGCGCTGAATATTGCGAGGAATGCAGCGGTAAATGCCAATGTTCCTGTTGCGATATTTTCACTTGAGATGTCTAAGGAACAGCTTTCGATGCGTTTGCTCTGTTCTGAGGCAAGGATTGATTCGCACCGTATAAAGAGCGGTTTTTTCAGCAGGGATGATTGGAACAGGTTGACAGATGCTGCCGGTGTTCTGTCTGAAGCGCCGATTTATATAGACGATTCACCCGACATTTCAGCTACTTCGATAAGAGCCAAGGCGCGCAGATTAAAGATGGACAAAGGGCTTGGTTTAGTCGTTGTAGATTACCTGCAGCTCATGAGAGGTAGAGCTTCAAATGAGCGCAGGGACCTTGAAATTTCAGAGATATCAAGATCATTAAAGGCGCTGGCAAAGGAGGTTGACGTGCCTGTGCTGGCTCTTTCCCAGCTCAACAGAAAGCTGGAGGAACGAAGCGATAAACGGCCGCAGCTTTCTGATTTAAGGGAGTCAGGGGCACTTGAACAGGATGCGGACGTTGTCGCATTTATTTATAGAGACGAAGTGTATAACAAGGATGAAAATAATCCTAACAAGGGTAAGGCGGAAATAATCCTTTCCAAGCAGAGGAACGGACCTATCGGGTGGGCGTCTCTAACCTTTTTAACCTCTTATACCCGGTTTGAAAATCCAGCGTCAGAAAATGATTGTGATATGATGGATTCATGAAGAAGCTTTTCGGAAGTATCAGCGGATTAAAGGCAAGTCAGATCCGCAGCCTTGAAAATTTTTATCGCCGCCGCATACCAGCTGAATTTGTCGTTACATTTGAGATTGCCCGCGAAATAAGTAAACTTTCCCATGAGATACGCCGCCAGATAGGTCTTCTTGTAAACCGTTCCGGCAAGATAGTATTTGTAATTGTAGGGGATTATCATAGGATAGTAATACCTGATATAAGCGAATATCGGGTTGCTCCGGGCCGTCTTAGAGGGCTCAGATGTATACATACGCACCTGAAAAACGACCCCCTTACAAAAGATGATCTAACAGACCTTGCTCTTTTGAGGCTGGACATAATTGCCGCAATTACGATAACAGCAGATGGCCGGCCCAGTCAGGTTCATGTCGGGCATATACTGCCTAAAGGTCAGGAAGGAAAGCAATGCAGGATATTTGCTCCCCTGAATCCCGGTCAACTCGATATAGGCTGTCTTGAGCTTATCAAGGCCATTGAAATAGAACTTGCTCATGCGGGGCATTTATATAAAGCAGGTTCAGGAAAGGAAAGGGCTCTACTGATAAGTGTTACAACCGCCCCCAGGCGTATAGCCATGGATTCCCTGGCAGAGCTTAAAGATCTGGCTCTGTCCAGCGGTATAGATGTGGCAGGCACCGTGCTTCAACAGCGTAAAAGGGTTGATTCAAGATTTCTTATGGGGCCTGGAAAACTTCAGGATATAACTATTTTAATTCTCAAGAATGGAGCAACACTTATTGTTTTCGATCAGGAATTGAATCCATCCCAGATGCGTTCAATTTCGGATAAAATAGATATTAAGATTATCGACCGGACCCAGTTAATTCTCGACATTTTTGCTCAACGCGCTCAAACAAGGGAAGGAAAACTTCAGGTTGAACTTGCGCAACTAAAGTATCTGCTTCCGCGACTTATCGCAAAAAGCACCGCAATGTCGCGTTTGACCGGCGGAATCGGGGGGCGGGGACCTGGTGAGACAAAGCTTGAGATACACAGGAGGCGTGTGCGTGACAGGATTTCGAGTTTGGGGAAAGATCTCCTTTTTGTAAAGAAGCAACGCAAGCAGCAGAAGGCAAAGAGACAGAAAAAAGGTCTTCCTGTTATTTCAATAATCGGATATACTAATGCCGGTAAATCAACCCTTCTTAACACCCTTACAAAAAGCGATGTGCGTGTTGAAGATCGTCTTTTTGCTACTTTAGACCCTTCGAGCAGGCGTTTGAAGTTTCCGAAAGATATCGAGGTAATCATAACCGACACTGTCGGTTTTATTAAAGACCTTCCAAAAGAGCTTATGGTCGCTTTTCGCGCGACATTCGAAGAGCTTGAAACAGCGGATGTTCTTCTCCATGTCATAGATATCAGCAATCCGCGTTTTAAAGATCATATTGAATCTGTTGAAAAAATTCTATGCGAGCTTAATCTGAACAATATTCCCTTAATTCGTGTTCTAAACAAACAGGATGCTGTTGACAGAGAAATGATAGACAGGTATGTCAGGCAGCTTGACGGGATAGCTGTTTCAGCTAATAACGAGTTAACCCTGCCTCCTCTTCTTGAAAAGATGCAGGCTTTAATCAGTGCTTAATTTTTACGAATTCATCAAGGTTGACTTACTGCTATAAATATATATTATATGAATTCATATGGATTTGGAACTTATTAAGAGCATTGGTATTGCCGCCGCTTATAAGGCGGGCAGGGTGGTTAGGTCTCACCTTGGGAGGCTATCTGTAATAAACAAAAAAGGCTCTATTGATCTTGTTACAAAGGCCGATACAGAGTCGGAAAAGGTAATAATTGAGACTATCCTGGCCAAGTTTCCAGATCATACCATACTGGCTGAGGAAGGCGGCCTGAATGATGGTGAGGCTGATTATAAGTGGATCGTCGATCCCCTTGACGGCACGACTAACTTTGCTCATCAATTAGGCTTTTTTTCTATTTCCATAGCTTTTGCCTTAAGGCAGGATATCGTTTTCGGTATTGTATTTAATCCATTAACCGAAGAGCTTTTTGTTGCTACCACACAGGAAGGGGCTACACTAAATGGCAGGCCGATAAGAGTATCAAGCATGGCAGCAGTTTCAGAAAGCTTGCTGGTAACCGGTTTCCCATATGATTTTAAGAAAATACTAAATCCGTTGCTGAAGCGCTTTTCTAATTGCCTGCAAGCTTCTCAAGGCGTAAGGAGGCTTGGCTCGGCTGCTCTTGACCTTTGTTATGTTGCGTGCGGACGATTTGATGGCTTTTGGGAGCAGAATCTGAAGCCATGGGATACAGCAGCCGGCCAGTTGATTGCTGTTGAGGCAGGAGCTGTTGTTACAGATTTTTCAAACAATCCATTTAAGATTGATAAAAAGGAGATACTGGCAACTAACGGCAAAATACACGGTGAGATGCTTGGGTTGCTTTCAGTTGATATATAACGACAAGAAAAGTAAAACACAGGTGTCGGTTTTAACGACATTGTCAGGGATGAATATATGAAAAAAGAAAGAATTTATTGTAATTCTCATTTAGGATGTTTTGGGGATTTCAATATCGAGGATACGATTTGCAGAAAGTATTGTTCAATAAACTTGCGTTGCGCTGTTGAGAGCGAAAATAATATCCGCATGGAAATACTGGAAGATCTTGCTTCTTCGAATAATATGATTATTAAGATGCAATAAAAATATTACCGTTCACGGAACGTTGAAATTAGAAATTGGAAATTTGGCCTTCATGCTTTTGCACTGTTCTTCCCAATTTCTACTTTCCAATTTCAAGTTTCAAGCCGTAAACGTTTACAAAATAACTTAGCGCTAATTGAGATCACCTCAATTAGGATTGTAGTCTAAGTGTTTAGTGGGAAGATCTTGCCGGGGTTTAATATGCCTTTTGGATCAAAGACATTTTTTATATTTTTCATCAGGGTAAGTTCAACATCTCCAATCTCTTTTTTAATATAAGGCGCCTTGGTTATACCTATTCCATGTTCACCGGAAATGGTTCCTCCAAGTTCAAGTGTATAATCAAAAATAGCCTCAACCGCTGTTTCCGCCTTTTCAAGCTCATCCTTGTTTTGTTTATCCAGCATTATATTAAAATGGATATTTCCATCACCTGCATGCCCGAAACTGACCATACAGAGCCCTGTTTCATCCCTTAACATATTTATCTTTTTTACCATATCAGGTATTTTACTTCTTGGAACTACAATATCCTCGTTGATCTTATCCGGTCCATAACGAAACAGAGCAGGAGAAATCGCCTTGCGCGCTTTCCAGATGTTTGCCGCCTCCTCTTTGGTCCTTGCTTTTTCAACCCTTGTTGCACCACGGTTAATGCAAAGTGTTTTTAATTTATCTGCAACTCTGTTTGTCTCATCCTCATTTCCGTCAACCTCTATTAAAAGCAAAGCTTCTGCTTTGACCGGAAGACCTATTTTAAGGTAGTTTTCCACACATCTTATTGAAGCATTATCCATAAATTCCATGGCGCGTGGAATTATGCGGTTTTTTATGATCTCCGATACTGTTTGGGCTGCTGTTTCTATCTTATCAAAAACAGCGATTATTGTTTTTGATACTTCAGGAAGGGGTAAAAGGCGAACTATTATTCTGGTAATTATTCCGAGTGTGCCTTCAGATCCTATTATCAAGCGGGTCAGGTCATATCCTACTACCCCCTTGGCGGTTTGCACACCGGTATTAATAATTTCTCCGCTTGGGAGGACAATTTCGAGGCCGAGCACATAATCCCTGGTTACGCCGTATTTAATTGCGCGGGGACCTCCGGCGCATTCTGCAACATTTCCACCCATGGTTGAAAATTCGGAGCTTGATGGATCCGGGGGATAGAAAAGAGACTCTTTTTCAACAGCCTTATGCAGGTGGCCGGTCACAACGCCCGGTTCCACATGGGCGATCAGATTTTCCTTGTCGATTTTCAGAATACGGTTCAAACGGGTCATTACGATGATGACGCCCCCTCTAACCGCAAGGGATCCACCGGTCATGCCGGAACCGGAACCGCGTGGGATAACAAAGAAGCCGTGTTTATTGGCGAGCTTTAATATGGCAGATATTTCAGAGCTGTTTTTGGGAAATAAAACAGCATCAGGCATATAGGTTCGGGCGGTTGCATCATATGCATAACAGGCCAGGTCCTCTTTTGCCTTGCTGCAATTGGCCGTGCCGACAATATTCTGAAGTTGTTTAAAAATAGTATTAGTCAAAACTCGCTGGATTCTAATTTCTCGCAAAGAAATTTCACCTGCTTTTTCATAGGTCTGTTTTCTTTTAATCCCTTTTCAACAATACCAATTGAATGGAGAGCTGTGGCATGATATCGATTAAAACTTTTTCCTATAGTCTGAAGGGGTGAATCAGTATACATCCGGGACAGGTATATTGCTATCTGCCTTGGCTGAACAATATTTTGCTTGCGGGAGCTTGAAACAATATCCTTTATTGAAATATTATATTGTTTGCATACAAGTTTTTTAATTATATCTATAGTAATATTAGTTCGTTGACTGGCTATATTTTTTACTATGCTTTCCGCAAGATTCAGGTCAATAGGCGTTCCAAGAAGTGATGACTTTGCAGTGATTCCGATAAGGCCGCTTTCAAGTTGTCTAACATTCTCAGTGAGTTCGCTGGCTAAATAATGGATTATATCTTTGGAAACATAATATCCGTTATTCATTATTTTTTTTTGCAGAATTCTAACCCTTGTCCTGAAACCAGGAGGATCAATATTTGAAATAATACCGGATGACAGGCTTGATCTCAATTTGTCGTTTAGTTTTGGAATTTCAGATGGGAGGTAGCAACTTGAAAAAATTATTTTCTTGTTTGTTTCAAGCAGATTGTCAAGGGTTAATGCCAGCTCAACCTGAGTGCGCTGCTTGCCGCTTAAGTAATGGACATCCTCAATAAGTAATACATCGCAGTTATTTCTGAATTTATTTTTAAACTGGTCGATTGAATCATGCCGAAAAGCATGAATCATCTGATTTGTAAAGTCTTCGGCCGTAATATAATAGACATATTCTGAGGGTTTTTCGGACAGGATATGATGTCCGATAGCCTGGATAAGATGACTTTTTCCCATGCCTGTTTTTGATAAAAGAAACAGGGAGTTTTGGTTTGAATTATTTCTTGAAGCAAGTGAGAGCGATGCTGAATAAGCAAAGTCGCTGTTGCTGCCTACTACAAATTTGTCAAATGTAAAATCTTTTCGTAAAAAATGTCCTCCGCATGCATGTGCGTTAATATTTGGAAGGCACATTTGAGGTTCATGATCTGTTTCCCCCTTCGAAACACCCTTGTTTCCGGAAACTTCAATAATAAATTTACATCCATTGCCTGATACTTTGTGTAGTTCAGACTTAATTAGTGTACTATAATTATCAAGGACCCGTTTTTTTGAAAAAGCATTTGGGCATGTTAGGACAATAGAATCATTATCCGATTTTGAATAAGCAAGGGGTTCAATCCACATCCTGAAACTTTGCCCTTGAATCTGTTTCTTGATTGAATTTTTAACTTTAATCCAGGTTTGTTCCATAGTGTATTACATTAAAATGACGAGGTTTTAAGGTTCCTTAAACAAGGCAAATTGTTCAATAATTATAAAATCAAACGGTTTTTGCAGGATTCTTTCGGGATAGTAAATGGTTTTACAATAAGGTTTCGCTGTATTTAAGCCAGGGGTTGTTCGATGTCAAACCTGATGTAAATGATTTTAGAATTATTTGCAAATAGGTTATTAACAATTTATATCTATCGGATATTTATATATATATTATGGTCAAACCGGCAACTCTTTCTAAATACAACCTTTTTTGAACGAGCAATTTTACTAAGCATTTTATGCATATCCGTAGTTATTAACATAAATCTCAAAACAACGTTTTCTCCTAAAATCTTAAATATCCTTTGATTAGCTCTTATTTTCAAAAAAAATATCCAGGCGAAAATTGATAAACTCGTAGAAAGTTTCATATACAAGGCATAGTGATTTTTTAGAATCAAAGGCATACATGTAGCATATTGAAAGTCTGAAAAATACTACAACGCAATAGACGAGACTTTTTACAATGCCATCAAAATTAATTATTTGCCGGATCGCCACAGCCGCAAGGCGCACTGTATGACGCTGGACCAAACCACCACCGCAACTCCTGATATTCTCCTGCGAAAGTTGCGATAACACAACATCCTTAGCATGTTGCGGTGGGTTTCAGTCGGATAATCTGTTCCCGCAGTTTGAGCAGAATTTGTTCTTTTCCTGTATTGGCTCATTGCAATTCAGGCAACATTTACAGGGGGGAGCAAGCTCCATGAGAAGCTGCCCCTTTATCACAGGGACCATCTTTTTATCCGCCTTGTAATCGGCAAATACCGGAACTTGCTTAACAACACCGATTACAGGAGAATTTATAGAGTATTCGACCTTCATTAGAGAAAGGTTCAATATCTCTTCACCTTCTTGCACGGCATCGCCTGCCTTTTTGTGAACAAGCCATAGATCTGCATCAAATGGGGCGCCGATGTGATATGGATTATTTTCATCAGCCATTTCCATTCCCTTTTTCTCCGCGGCTCTTTTTTTAACCTGTATTTCTTCAACAAAGACTTCGTGATCGAGCTTGTAGCGTATTCTTCTTGTGCCGTTTTTGCTTATCTGGCCTAAACGCACAACCTCTATGTCATGTATTTTCCCATCAGAGGTGCGAAATTCCCGTTCAATGTTCAGTTCAAGACCTTCAAACCAGATATCATCAGGAAGCGCATTGGGATCGCCGTACTTTTCCAGATTTTTGATGAGCGTTAAAGCATCTCCCGGATGATTGAGATAATTAACCAGCTCTTGTTCCGTTGGTTTTCTTTTGATATGTCCGGCCAGTTCCGCCTTTACGTTATCCATATTAACCTGGGGAAGAAAATTAAGAGGGCTTTCTTCGGTTCTGCCATCAACAGCCTCTTTCCATTTATTTCCGAATACCGATTCATAAATCCATTGTTTTGGCCACCCAAGAGGAAGTTTGCCGAATTTTCCTAACAGAAGATTTTTTAAAGCGTCATTTGCATGGATAAACAATATGTTGCGATCTTTTCTGGTTTGCTCATCCAGTTTATCTTCTTCAACAGTGGTTACCTTGTTTAACAGGTTGATAATTCTTTGCACTTCCGTCATTCCGCCCCGTTCATAAGCCTTTACAACCATCATGTATCCATTAGTCCAGGTTATTTGGGAGCCTGGAGTAACATCGTGGTACCTGATAAGTTTTCGATGGAGCTCGAGAACTAAAAGAATGCTGGGCAGCAGAAACGCATATCCCTGTTTTAAGGCGCCTTCCTGGCTGCTTGAAGTGGCCCCGCCTGGAAGTCCGTGCAGCGTAACATCGTGATCAATCCCAAGAAATGTGGGGCTGCAGTAATGATCGTATATCGGCATAATCTGTTTTAGAACAAATGCGGTTTCTCTGATTTTTTCTTTATCAAGCCGGGTCTTTAAGCCAAGCTCTCCTTCAATATATGCCAGCACCGGCATTACCGCTGTCTGGCCGTAGAATCTTACGCTGGGACCGTCGGCAACATCAAGGATTTTTGCTCCTGCCTGAGCGGCAGCGCCTAACGCAGGCACGGCAAGACCGTCTGTTGCATGGCGATGATATTGAATAATTAAATCAGGATATTTATCAAGCATGGCTGAAATCAGACTTTTGATAAATCGCGGCGGGCACACGCCGGCCATATCTTTAAGGCAGAATATGATTTTTTTAGATGCCTCGTCCTTATTGCATTCTAAAATTCGTCCCACCATTGAAAGGATTTCATCCAGCAGCCCAAGGTAGTGGGAGACATCAAAGCCCTGTGCCCAGCTTAAGCTTACGGCCGGCTGAAAAATACGGTTTTCAGCTTTTAAAACAATTTCGGCAAACGGAGCCATGTTTTCAATATGGTTCAGAAAATCAAAACATCGTATTACATGGTAATGCTTTACGATCATTTCGCCTGTGCGCCTCATGATTTCACGACTCTGGGGAGCATAGCCGAGCACATTTGTTGATCGTATGAGGATAAGTTTTTGCGTGTTTGGCGCAAATTCGTTCCAGTTCGCCGCCTCAGCCCACGGGTCTGTCATGCATCCTAACATGGCGACATGGTAATGGGCTCCGCCGCCGTTTTCGATGGATGCATATCCGCACCTGTCAATTAATGGCCCGACAAGACGATCGTCAAAGAGACGAAATCGATTGCCGGTTTCCGACTGGGTTATATCCCTTGGGGTCGTATTGCAGAATTCCACATATTCAGAATTTCGTAAAAAATTCAGAGTGTTGTCCCTATGGTCGTTGGGATTAAAAGGCGGCTGATAGGAATGGTCATTGGTTGCCTTTTTTGCCAAAGTTGAAACATCCACAGACATTGGGCCGACCTTGGAATCGCCGAATTTCCGGTAAGACCCAAGCCCGACATATGGATTAAATCCCCTGGCGGTAGTTTCAGCCATCAAACCGGCAAGTCGGATTTCTTCAGGTATGATTTCCACGTAAGACATCAGCTCAGGCGTATTATCGATGAATTTTGTAACAATTTCGCCTGTCATGAATTTTGGATGTGAGACAACCTTTTTATGAAACGGAATAGTGGTTTTCAAGCCGCCTACAAAGTATTCAGACAAAGCCCGCTTCATGGTTGCCACTGTCTTTTCCCATGTGGCTCCATACGCCATGAGGAGAGCTCCCAGCGAGTCATAGAGCTTGGGGAACTCGTATCCGTAAAAGACGCATGAATCGAGCCTTATCCCTTCGCCGCCTGGAGAAAGATACCTGGTTATTTCACCTGCGTTTGGACGGAAATTGTTTTGGGGATCCTCAAAATTTATTCGGCATTGCATGGCAAATCCCCTGGGGCTCATCTCTTCCTGCTTCAGGCTCAGTTTTTCACCAAAAGATATTCGTATCATTTCTTCAACAAGATCCATCCCGTAAAGTATTTCCGTGATCCCGTGTTCAACCTGAAGCCTGGTGTTTGCCTCAATAAAGTAGTAATTTTGTTTTTCATCCACTAAAAATTCAAATGTTCCAATAGAATCATATCCTGCGGCGGATATAATCTTTAAAGTAGCATTTTTAAGAGTTTTTCTTAATTCACTGGTCATCCCTTTCCAGGGAGAGGGTGTGATTTCCAGTAATTTTTGATTTTTTCTTTGCGTGGAACAGTCCCGCTCATCCAGTACCACTGCATTGCCGAATGAATCGCAGATGGCCTGTATTTCCATGTGCCTGACCGATGGAAGAAATTTTTCAATATATAAATTCGGGTTGCCGAAACTCGCCTCTGCAATGGTTGAGGCTTTTTGGAAATGCGTTTCAAGCTCTTCAGGAGATTCAATAATTACAATTCCTCTTCCGCCGCCGCCGCCTTCACTTTTTATCATTACCGGATAGCCGATTTCCCGTGCGATCTGTTTTGCTTCTTCAAGGGTTACCGAGCTGTCGGAACCTGGAATGACCGGCACGGAAACAGAGTTTGCGATCTTTCTGGCCGTGACCTTGTTGCCGAGTTTTTTCATTGGAGCTTCTGAAGGGCCGATGAAGATGATTTTGTTTTCCTTGCAAAGGGATGGGAACCGGTTGTTTTCCGCGGCAAAACCCCATCCAGGGTGAAGTGCTTTAACATCATGCTGCAGTGCAAGGCGAACGATCTCCTCTAAATCTAAATATCCTTTTTCCGTCCGTATAGTGTAAGCCTTGTCTGCCTTGGATACGTGAGGAGCGGTTTTATCCTCCTCTGTGGCAAACGCTACATATATGCCTCCCATTTCTCTTATGGTACGTCCTATACGAAGAGCCGGAACTCCCCGGTTGGCTACCCCTATCCTTAGTTTTTCAATCGGTGAACTCATTGAAATTTCTCCTTGTTACTTCTTGTATCAGCAGGATTGCGGAACTTCTCAATTAAACATCAATGTTATTAACTCAGGCGATTTTATTGTTAAATTAAACATAACACTTTTTCATAAAAAATCTATATTAAAGATAAGAACTTTTTTTGCAGGGAATTTTCGCTTGAGCACTATCTGTCCGGAATTAATCTAAAACCGAAATTTTTCATTTCGTAAATATAGAGCCCGTCCACTTTTAAAAATCCGTTTGCGACAATACCTGGGACAGGAACGTCCTGAATACCGGTTATCATGGCTTCAACCTCGATTTTTTTATTAACCGGAATAACCTGCCCGCGATAGGTCCAGTTATGCGGCTTTTGAATGATAAGTTCAAAATTGTGGGTGTTGGATAGATGCTTCCAGCGCTTAAGCGCCATGAACTTAATAAGTTGAAGAAATGCTTCTACTCCGAGAGAACCCGGCCATACAGGGTCCTGGTAAAAGTGTGCCTTGAAAAACCATTCATCAGGATCTACATCCTTTATCCCGCGAATAAAACCAAGACCTTTTGGGCCTCCGTCCGGCAGATACAGATCAATTTTATCGATCATGCGGAGCGCCTTTGAAGGCATTGACAAACAGGGCGCTTTGTCAACAACAGAATCATCAGGCGTGAAAGGGGCTTTATCTTCAAGCAGGTATGCACTGCTTTTATTAAATTCATCGGGTGTTGGAATATATGCCCCTTTATCGGCATTACTTAAGCCGACCTGCTGCTTCAGTGCATTATCGGTAAAAAAACCAAAGGAAGTATCCCCCTTGTAAATTATCTTGTTTTGCTTAAGTATCAGAAAATCAAATTCTTCTATGATCATATCGCCTGCTTCAGAGACTTTTTTTGTTCTGGCTTTCATGGTCAGGGTTTTTGTTTCACGCGACACATTGTCGTATAAGACCGCATTTCCGCCAAGGTTTCTGAATTTGAGATCATTTTTGCTTTTAAGGGCGGATCCCATATATGCCGCAAGCCAGCCGCAGGGCTGAAGCGCGATTTCAAGCAAGATGCAAAAAGGCATCAGTCTGCTGTGATCTGATTTAAAATACCATGCATCATAAGGCACATCATACTCGGCTTCTATCCATCCGCCGGGTTTTAAGATCCACGGCTCCGGCTCGATGGAAACTATCCTGTCCATAAACTGATACGGCGGCCCGGGAAGCCTTGCTATACGCCTTTTTTTATCAAACTGTTTATAGGGCTCTCCAAATGCTTCAGAAGGGTTTCCGACTGAAAAGGCAAGCAGCCTTTTTCTGTCAAACAAAACCTGTTTTTCTTTTTTCTTCCAGAATGCCTCTATTTCTTCACCGGTTATACCGGTCATTTTCATGGACATGTCTGTAAACATAACTATATTATGCCCGTCAGCATACATGAGAGCGTCGGCAATTACATAAGGTTCAGGATTATATCCGATCTCCTTTATTATTATTTCATAAACAACATGTTTTGTATCAGGTGTTACCGGCCCGCGGCATTTTAGTATGCTTTTAACTCCAAGTACCGGTTCATAGCATACGCCGGTTTTTTCTGTAACCCATCCCATGCGCTGGATAAAGACCCTGAGGGTATGCGCGCAGCATTCATACATGAGAGTTCCAGGCATTACCATGTCATCCATGAAATGGCAGGTAAGGAACCAGTCGTCCGGATGTATATCAGCCTCTGCTTTAATCAGTCCAAGCCCGTATCGACCTCCCTCTGGATCAAGATGGATAATGCGGTCTATAAGTTTCATCCGATCTTTCCGATCTTTTTGGCCTTTGTTTATCCCTGGAAGCCTGAGCGGCTCGGCAAGCTCAAGATTGTCAAAAAGAGGGCCGAAACATGCCTTTAGATTTCCGGCCCTCAGAGCATTTACAGCCTCATCATCATATTTTTCAACACATACAGGAACCAGCTCTTTCCATTTGGATGCTCTTTTCCCCTTCAGCGGCCTTGTGTCTTCATCTTTAAGAATAATCCCTCCTGAATTTTTGACCTCCTCTTTGGTGAAGAAACCCGCGCACCCGTCAGACATTGTGATAAGATGTGAAGAGCCGATAAAACCTTTAAAGTTGAAAAAGAAAAGAAATGTTTCACCCTGGCGGACAAACTTTTCAATATTGATTTCATATCTGATTGTGTCTCCGGGCTGCGGCAGACCGCGGTGAAATGTTACAACAGCATCAAGCAGCCTGTATGTTCTTTTACCTTTTACTACAAGATCTATGCCCAGATAAGAGCAAAGAAACAGATCAGCCTGGCCTGCTTCGACCGATATGCATACCGGAGCGCGGCCTCCGTCCAGATACCACGCTTTTGGCAGAACATCATGCTCGGTTACAATGCGGCCTGAGCTCAGAGAACCTTTTTCACCTTTAACTGAAATTATCCTGTCAACAAGCATGAGAGGTTCATCAGGAAGGCGCACCCTTGCATTATATGTATCAACTACTGCGAACTTAGGGCCAAGCACTTTTGCCACAGAGCCTGTAGCGAATTCCAGACACATGTCGCGGGAGAAGAGAGTTGACGGTTGCTCGTTTCTGGTTGCTGATTGTTCTCCGCTCTTTATGTTTCGGGCTGTGAGTAGTTTTGTCTGGAGTTCAAATGCCTGGGCATAGGAGTTTTGCAGGCTGGTTGAAAATTCCAGAAAAGTCTTGTGGGCGTCTGCTGTGGCTTCAATGTTTTTTATTGCGCGCTCTATCTCCGGAGAGGTTTGCGTTTTACTTTTTCTTTCCGGCAGGGCAGGGCAGGGGGCTTTTCCTCCCATGATCAGAGTTATCTTCCTTCCTGCCTCTTTTTTGCCCACATCTTCTTGATCAAAATGCGGGCGCAGGTGAGCGCCTGGTTTTTCTTTTGTATCTTCAAATTCTTCAAGTATAACATGCATGCAGTTGCCGTCTGTTGTCATGCAGCCGACACATGCCATGCGGGGGGTGCCTTCTAAGTCATCTGTCCAGTTTTTTGAATTAGCAGGTATATAAAATATCTCTTTTTGCAGAATATTCTTTTCCCTGTTGCCGGAGCTTTTTAAGGAAGGGATTGTTTTTTGATGCAGGCACAGGCTTGTTTTAATCAGAGAAGCAAGCCCTGCGGCTGCTCCTGCATGCCCTATGTTTGCTTTGACCGATCCTATGGCGCATCTGTTTTTGCGATCTTTAAAAAACTCGCGCAGAGCCTCTGACTCCGCGCTGTCTTCAGCAGGATCACCGCTTCCATGTGTTTCAAAAAAGCTTATTAAAGCCGGAGAAATCCCAGCATCATAAAAGCATTGCTTGAGCGAGAGAATATAAGCATCCTTTGAAGAGTAATCTATTTTATCCTTTCCTTTACTTGCATTTCCTGTCCCTCTTATCACAGAATATATCCTGTCTCCATCCTTTATTGCCCGGTCAAGAGGCTTCAGAACAAGCGCTGCGGCCCCTTCTCCGGGAAGTCTTCCATCTGTTGACCCGTCAAAAGGGCGGACCTCATTATTTCTGGAAAAAGGGCTTATTCTGTCTGCCGTGATAATACTGCGCACATCGCATGCAAGATCTATTGCTCCCACAAGAACAGCATCCATTTCATTTTGCTGCAGGAATCTTACCCCTCTTTCAAGAGCGCCAATGCCTGATGCCTCTTCATCGGAGACAACAAAGCTTGGGCCTCCAAAGCGGAATTCTCTGGCAATCCTGCTTGCTATGATTCCTCCAAGAGCGCCTAATGTCCGCGCGTTTGTCAAGGGCGGGCCATATGAGTCTCTCAATGATTCAAGCCACCTTGCAGTTTCATTATCATCAAGATCAAGGCTGTATCTTTTTTTCCATAACCCGACCAGATTTTGCAGATGCCACCGCAGGTGAAAATTGGTTGCTTCAAAATCAAATCCCATGCCGATAATGGCGCCCATGCGCGGGCGATCCTTTCTAAGCGGAAGACCTGCATCCTTCATGGCATCGGCTGATACCTTCAGCATAAGCAAATGCTGCGGAAGTATATCAGGGATTTCGCTGGGAGGTATGCGAAACTCTCCTGCATTAAGCGAGAGCTTGTCCATAAACCCGCCGTATGCAGCCCGTTTGTCAAGATATGTTTCCGCAACAGCTTCACATCCTTTCCATCTGTGCTCGGGCCTTTTTGTGATTATGGATTTGTCCTTGAAAATAACCTCTTGAAAATCTTTCAATGACTTTAAAGATCCAAAAGCAGCTCCCATTCCCACAATGGCAACAGCGGGGCGGGGAATTTTGAGTTTTGAGTGTTGAATTTTGAGTTTTGAATTGGATGATGGATCCCATTCTTCGAGAAGAAGGTGAGCATTTATTCCACCAAACCCGAATGCGCTTACCGCGGCGCGAAGCGGTTTATGCCTGTCTTTTCTCACCCATTCTTCAGCCTCTGTCTGCACCCTGAAAGGGCTGTTATTAAGCGGACTTTTCTCCGGCGCTCTGTTAAAATTAAGCGAAGGGGGCAGAATTTTGTGTTTTAACGCAAGGATGGTCTTGATCATTCCTGCGGCGCCGGCGCCTGTCAGAAGATGGCCTATCATTGATTTTATTGATCCGATGCGGCATCGGCCGTATGGCCGGTTGTTTCCATCCCACAGGCTTTTAAGGCTTTTAAGTTCCGTGGCGTCCCCAACAGGTGTTCCAGCGCCGTGGCATTCAATGAGGTCTATATCAAATGGAGACCAGCCGGCAGATTTGTAAGCGCTGCGCATGGCGCGAACTTGGCCCTCGGAATCAGGGGCAAGAAGGTTGCCTCTTATATCATTGGAAAGTCCGATGCCGTGGATCAGAGCATGGATATTGTCCCCGTCACGCAAGGCATCATCAAGCCTTTTTAAGACGAGCATTCCAACCCCTTCTCCAACCACGAGACCGTCTGCGGTTTCATCAAAAGGGGCGCACCGGCCTGAAGGGGATAATGCGCGAAGCTGGCTGAAGCCTACCTGGGTATAAAGGCATTCAGGTCTTGAAACACCGCCTGCCAGCATGGCATCAGCGCGAAGAGAATAAAGTTCGTCGCAGGCAAATTTAACTGCGTAAAGAGATGATGCGCATGCAGCGTCAAGGGTATAGGTTCCGCCGCCAAGCCCCAAAGCCTTTGCCAGGATGGCTGCGGGCAGGCTCGTTACCCTGCCTGATATGCATTCTTGTGCTGTAAGAGGCTTTGCTTGAAAATGAGCAGCACCGCCAAAGAGTGTTTCTTCAAATGATCTGCCCAAGATTTTTCTGGTTATTAAAGAAGATGCATCGGTTGGAAGCGCAATCGCGGCAAGAATTGTTCCAATACGTTCTCTGTTTAACGATGATGTCACGCAATCCGACAATGCCTCTCTGCCTGCATGAAGGACCAGGTGATAGAGAGGGTCTAAATCCTTTAAAAGGTTCTTGTTTATGTTAATGCCTGTATGACCCGACTTAATTGATTGAAGTATGTCGGCATCTATCAGACAGCAGCGTTTTGAAAAGGCCTTATCCGGCATTGGATCGGAATTATACATCAAGTCCGGCTCAACTATCCACCTGTCTTTCAATACATCGGAAGTTGAATCGATTTTATTGATAATATTATGCCAGAATATATTAAGGCCAACAGCTTTTGGAAATACACCGGCCATGCCGACAACAGCTATAGGGGGTCGTTTTTTCATCACTATTTTATACTCAATTAATTTGTTTTAGGCAAGAGTCAATAGTATAGGGATTATAGATATTTTACCAGAGCACGAAGCACACGAAGCGAACAAAGGGTCATACAAGATGTTATCTTGACATTTAACCACAAAAAGATTATTTTCTAGACAAGCTAGCCAGAACCGTACAAAATATAATCCTGCGAGGTGATGAAAATGGTAGCAAATTCATGGCAACTTCAGAATGCAAAAAACAAATTCAGCAACCTTGTTGATAAAGCTCAACATAATGGTCCGCAAGTAGTAACCAAACATGGCAAAGCTGCTGTTGTTGTTCTATCAATTGATGAATACAAAAAATTAATAAAACCGAAAACCAACCTGTTGAAATTCTTTCAAAATTCTCCTCTTTCAAAAATTAATTTAGACACAAAAAGAAATAAGGATTTGCCGCGAGATATAGAATTATGAAATACCTCTTAGACACTTGTGTTATTTCAGAATTAATTAAAAAAAATCCAAACAAACAAGTTGTTAAATGGATATCCAAAACAACTGAAACCAATCTATTCATATCTGTTTTAACAATCGGAGAACTCCATAAAGGTATTGAAAAACTTCCTGAAAGCAGTAAGAAAGAAAAACTGCACAAATGGTTGAATTGCGACCTGAAAGAAAGGTTTCAGGACAGGATAATCGATTTTGATCTACAGACAGCAACCATTTGGGGTAAAATTCAGGCTCAGTCAGAATTAGCAGGCAAAACCATGCCTGCAATTGATGGCATGATTGCGGCTACAGGAATTACAAACAATTTTATTATTGTAACACGGAACACATCAGATATGGAAATCAGCGGGGCTTCCATGCTTGATCCATGGTTGCTAAAACACTGACAACGTTTTCGCAGCATATTATTGCCGACAGGTCACTGCAATCCATCGACAAATCAGTAATTCGAGGCGAGAAGCTATCAAAGGCCAAGAAATATTTGCTTATCGCTGGGCCTGATACCCGTTGGGAACGCCTCCCGGAGAAAGAACTATCTGCCACACATGGTTTTGTCGGGCGCGAAAGGATCCTGCACATGCCAAAAGATAAAATTTCCACATTCTGTAGAACCGTTCATCATAAATTTTCTTCAGGTAGCCCCAATTCTCATGGAAATTTTTATACCACTGCATCAGAGTCTTATCATAGTCAGCACCAAAGCTGTGCCAGTCTTCGAGAACAAACAACCCCTCAAAAGCCCTGCATAGCTGCTTTGCTGACGGCAGCATGGAATCGGGAAAGATATAACGATTAATCCATGGATCAATGTTTGCGACTGAGCGGTTACCGCCTATTGTATGCAGCAGGAAGAGTCCGTTCTCCTTAAGGTGCTTTTTAACTACACGCATAAATGTTGCGTAATTTTTGCAGCCAACATGTTCGATCATGCCGATTGAAAGGATACGGTCAAATACTCCATCAATGCTGCGATAGTCCTGCATGCGGATTTCAACCGGAAGACCTCGGCAAAGCTCCTTCCCAAGCTGATACTGATTATCGGAAACCGTTATGCCGACAACTTCGACCTTGTAGCGTTGTGCGGCAAACTTTGCAGTCCTGCCCCACCCGCATCCTATATCCAGAACCCGCATACCCGGCTTTAAGCCCAGTTTGCGGCAAATCAGATCCAGTTTTGACTCCTGGGCATGGTCCAGTGTCTTTACATCCTTCCAGTAAGCGCAACTATAAATCATGCGTTTGTCCAGCATACAGCGGTATAAATCGTTGCCCATATCATAATGGTGTCGTCCTATCCTGAAAGCGCGGGAGGGTCTTTGCGTGTTGACTATTTTAGCCTTCACCGCTTCGAATAAACAGGAAAACGGCTTGATCTTTGCATCCAGTTCAGCCTTGAAAACTCTATCAAATAACTCATCAAGTCTGTCACAATCCCACCAACCGTCCATATAGGATTCGCCCACACCCAGTGAACCCTCGGCTAAAAATCTTGCATACAGCTTATCGTTGTGAACCTGGATGTCCCATGGGCGGTCTCCTCCGATTTTAACATCGGCAAAAGAAAGAAGCTCCTTAACCTTTTCGCGGAAGTTACCCTGTTTCATGCTTAACTCTTTGATGAACCTGTTATTCTTTAATCTTAAAATTCCACATGTTATCCCTGTATATATTTTGAACCTTCCTGGATGCCTGCTCCGCTGTTTTCGCTCTCCAGGTTAAGGCAAAACCACCGTCGGTCATATTATCAACCTCATAAGTCCAGCCGTCATCTTTTTGCACAAGTGTCAATAAAACAATACCCCTGTAATTTTCACCTGTTGCACTGACCTCAACTTTATTAATAATCATATATTTTCCTTCAGCCCCGCTTGGACGGGATTTCCGCTTTGCTACGACAAGCTACGGGCAATACGATCGCTTTTGCGATTCAAACATAATTTATCAGAAAAATGCACTCGGGTAAAGATTTAAGTTTTTAAGAATAAGAATATCAAAGGATGAATCCGACTTTTCAGGAAGCCATCATCATTGGATCGCAAAGCAATAGAAGATCATGGATATTGCTCATTCCACCTTGACAAATTAAAGAATAACATTTAATTATAAAATGTTATGGATGAAACAATAAAGAGCTATAAATTAATACTTAACGTCATCAGAAGGATCAACCCCCTTGTAGCAAGGGAACTGGAATCGAAATCAGCATAACCGATAAAGGAATCGGGATGACATCAGAACAGTCAAAAAAAATGTTTGACAAATTCTACAGTGCGGATTTCTCCAATAAAGCCATTTCCGGCAGCGGCCTAGGTATGCATCGTCAAGAACATTGTTGAAGTTCATGACGGAAATATCCCGGTGAAAAGCGTATTTGGAAAAGGAACAACGGTAACGGTTATATCGCCGGCACAAGGATAACAAAAAATGAAAAAGATTCTCATTGTTGATGACCAGGAAGAGCTTCTCGACCTCATGGAAGCAACCCTCTTAATGGAGGATCATTATGTTCTTAAAGCAACAAACGGGAAACAGGCCATTGATATAGCCAGAGCTGAACAACCTGATATGATCATAATGGATATAATGATGCCCGGAAAATTTGACGGGCTTGAAGCAACCCGGGTTTTAAAGAATGATCCGCAAACCAGCTCATGCCCGATAATCCTCCTAAGCGCCAAAGCCCGTAAGAATGATATTAAAGAGGGACTTGAAGCCGGGGCTGTCGACTATTTTATAAAGCCTTTCAGCCCGTTGGATTTAATAAGAAAAATTGAAGAGATACTTGGATAGAGAAAAATATTATGGAAACTGACAAGCCTTACGCCAGAGATGCTAATGCTGATCAACTGAAAAAATATGCGGACGACCTTGTCAAAGTCTATAAATCTGAAAAAAGAAAACGAAAAGAGCTCGAAGCCGCTAATTTGCAGCTTATCAAATACGGCTATGATTTAAGAAGAACCGCCTCAGACCTTAAAGCCGCCAACCTTGAACTCCATAAAGCATACCTTGAAACCATTTGCCGGCTTGTAATGGCCGCTGAATACAGGGATGAAGACACCGGCGATCATATTGTCCGCATAGGTCGTTACAGCGCGCTGATAGCCGAAAAACTCGGGATGTCTGACTTAAAGGCTCAAGATATGCTCTATGCGGCGCCCATGCATGACATAGGGAAAATCGGCATTCCCGACCATATATTATTAAAACCCGGCGAACTAACTGATAAAGAATTTGATATAGTTAAAAACCATACCACTATAGGAGCAAATATCCTGTCAAATTCCAATGCGAAAATAATTATGCTTGCGGAGCATATAGCTCTTTCCCATCATGAAAAATGGAACGGCAGTGGATATCCTGACGGTCTTTCCGGCCGGGATATTCCTCGGGCAGGCAGGATTGTAGCCATAGCAGATGTTTTTGACGCGCTGGCCTCAAAACGCCCTTATAAGGAAGCTTTCTCTGTTGAAGCTACTCTCGGCATTATGAAGAAAGAACGAGGGCAACATTTTGACCCTGATATGCTGGATATATTTCTGGCAAATATAAATGAAATTTTAAAAATCAGGGCTAACATTAAAAAGGATGATTTTTCGCTTCTAAATTATCTCTGGAGTAAAAGTGATTACAGCTTACCTGTGTAGTATTTTGAGGAGAGGTTAAAGAAAATGAAAAATGAATTTGAAAGAAGAAAATGTGAGCGTTCTGCAATAGGATTTTCTTTGGAAGCGTCTGCGCAGGATCCTGCCGGAAAAAATGTTTGTTAAAAACAAAAAAAATACAGGATGGTGGACACAGGGAAAGACTGAGCCTGAGCTCGGAGATGATGCGGTTAAAAAAGCAATCACCAGGGTTACAGAACCTGTATTTTTGCTGGACATGGACGGCGGGCTTGCCGCAGGCAGGGATGGAACAATTACTATCGGCGATTTAACGGAGCCAAACCCGGGGGCTTATCCTCTTTGCGCGTATTCGCCGCCGCTCCCTCCTGAAAACTTAGGTGATCCTTGTTTCAAAAAAAGACACAATCTTCGCTACGCCTATATCGCCGGCGCCATGGCTAACGGAATCACGTCCGTAAGGATGGTTCAAGAAACCGGCCGCGCACAAATGCTGGGATTTTTCGGCGCCGCCGGCCTTTCCCCGGATAAAATAGAAGCGGCAATCTACGGTCTTAAAGAACACGACTTGCTGTTTGGCTTTAATCTTATTCACAGCCCCAACGATCCTGAACTTGAGGCCGCGGTCGTAAACCTCTATTTAAAGCATGAAATAAGGCTTATCAGCGCCTCTGCATATCTTGACCTTACTCTGCCGCTTGTTTACTTTCGTGTGCATGGAATTCATAATGACCAGAGCGGCAATATCGTATGCCCAAACAGGATAATTGCTAAAGTATCACGGGTTGAGGTCGCAGAAAAATTCCTTTCACCTCCGCCGGGAAAATTTCTGTCCCAGCTTGTTGAAAGAAAAATGATTACAACACAGGAGGCAACCCTGGCAGCTTTGATCCCGATGGCCGAAGATCTGACAGCAGAAGCCGATTCCGGAGGCCATACAGACAACAGGCCGGCTATTACATTGTTGCCTACCATGCTTGCGCTTCGAGATAAAATCGCCGAAAAATACAGTTATACAACTCCGCTTTGCGTTGGACTTGGCGGAGGAATCGCAACCCCTTATTCAGCGGCCGCGGCATTTGCAATGGGCGCTGCCTATATTCTAACCGGCTCCATTAACCAGTCCTGTGTTGAGGCCGGCACATCGGAAACTGTTCGCCGGCTCCTTTCAGAAGCAGGCCAGGCGGATGTAACCATGGCGCCGGCCGCGGATATGTTTGAAATAGGAGTAAAGGTTCAGGTATTAAAACGAGGAACCATGTTTCCTTTTCGCGCCTTGAAGCTTTACGATCTTTACAGCAGACACGAAAGTTATGAAAGCATACCCGAAAAGCAAAGGCATGTTCTGGAACAAGACCTTTTCCGTTGCGGTTTTGAAGAAACCTGGAACCAGACAAAAGGCTTTTTCCTCAAACGTGATCCAAAACAGATTAAACTGGCTGAAAAGGATCCTAAGCACAAGATGGCCCTTGTCTTTCGATCCTATCTGGGACAAAGTTCGACCTGGGCAACGACAGGAGATCCTTCACGAAAAATGGATTACCAGATCTGGTGCGGCCCTGCCATAGGCGCATTTAATGAATGGGTAAAAGGATCGTTTCTCGAAAAAGCGGAAAACCGCAAAACAGTCACTGTTGCCATGAATCTTCTTTATGGCGCCTCAGTCGCGACACGAGCCAACCTGCTTCGCAGCTATGGAGTAACACTACCGGCAGGCGCGGGCAGCTTCTCTCCCATGGAACTTTCAGAAATATACAGGCTGCTATAACCGTTCACTGTTTAGTCCCAGCCTTTCTGATAATTTATTACGAACCCCTGTAATATTTAACATTTTAACATTAATTGTATCAGGTTCAGGCGTCTTCTTATCAGGTTGTTTAATCGTTGTTTCCACACAGAGCTCTTCACGCACCTGCCGGCCCTTGTAATCCACAGGCCTCTCAGAAATTATCCCCTTGATTTTATAATAAAAATCGATGTGTTCTCCGGACAGGCTGTTTTCGTAAATATAAATAACATATCTATAAATCACACTGTTTATAATATCAGAAGTTTTTGAGTCCCCCTTATCAAGAAAATAAAATCCATTATCCACAAGCCAGCCATGTAAATCTTTCAGGATTTGCTTTGCCTCCGGAATAGTAAATTTCATATAAGACACCAGATAACCGCCGAGAAAGACTATAAAAGTACTATCAGGAGTGTATTGCCTTGCGTATCCGGATTGCATCCCCCCTAAAGGGTCCGGTGGGAGAAATTCCCTTGACCACCTCTTCCATCTGGCAAGGTTTATCTCCAATCTCCTTGACAATTCTCTGTTTGTATAATATTTTATCATAATTCCTTCTTGATTACTTGTTATGTCAATATAACAACTTAAAGAGGTTTGTCAATCTCTTGAAAATATTTTTTATGAATTATTATAGCGTTAAGTCAACACCATTAACTTAAGAAAATTCTAAGGCGCACAGAGTGATTTTTTTACCACGAAGAGCGCGAAGTGAGTGAAGATAAAGAAAAAACCTTCGTGTTCTTCGTGGCAAATAATAATAAAATCGGCTAATGAACCCTGAACCAATGAAACCAACTGAAACTAAAAACAACCAAAACATCCCGATCGCCATTATCGGCATTGGATGCTTCTTCCCAAAATCTCCGGGATTAAAAGAATATTGGCGTTTAATATTTCAAGGCAAAGACGGCATAACCGAAGTCCCCAAATCACACTGGAATCCTGAAGATTACTTTAACAAAAATCCAAAAGAACCAGACCATGTTTACTGCAGACGTGGCGGTTTTCTTTCCCCTGTTTCATTTGACCCAACCGAATTCGGCATGCCTCCGTCTTCCATTGAAGCAACAGACACCTCACAGATTCTTGGCCTCATGGCCGCAAAAACAGCTCTTGATGACGCGGGCTACTGGAAAGGCAAAAAATTCAACAAAGATAAAACAAGCGTAATATTAGGAATAACCGGCACCCAGGAGCTTGTTATTCCGCTAGGCGCAAGACTTGGACATCCAAAATGGCGCAAGGCTCTTCTTGATTCAGGGATCTCTTCTGAAAAGACCCAGGAGATAATCGATCGGATATCCGATTCATATGTATCGTGGCAGGAAAACTCCTTCCCAGGTCTTCTTGGAAATGTCGTGGCAGGAAGAATATGCAATCGACTCGATTTGGGGGGCACTAACTGCGTGGTTGACGCTGCCTGCGCCAGCTCGATGAGCGCGATACACCTTGCGGTGATGGAGCTTATGTCTGGCCGTTCAGACATGGCTCTCACCGGTGGAGTGGATACTTTAAACGATATTTTTATGCATATGTGCTTTTCCAAAACACATATTCTGTCTCCTACAGAGGATATCAGGCCTTTTTCAAGGGATGCGGACGGAACCGTGCTTGGTGAAGGGGTCGGAATAGTTGTTCTTAAAAGGCTCAAAGACGCTGAAGAGGACAACGACAAAATCTACGCTGTAATAAAGGGGGTCGGCTCGTCAAGCGACGGCAAATCGCAGAGCATATACGCGCCCAGGGCCGAAGGACAGGCAAAAGCGCTTCACAAGGCTTATTGTAACGCGGGAATAGATCCCGGTACTATCGGCCTGATCGAAGCTCACGGCACAGGCACCAAGGTAGGAGACAGTGTAGAGTTTCAATCGTTATGCAAGGTTTTTGGCGAATCAAACAAAAACATATCAGCAAGCAAGTGCGCTCTTGGATCAGTCAAGTCGATGATCGGCCACACCAAGGCTGCAGCCGGGGCAGCAGGTTTGATTAAGGCCGCGCTGTCTCTTTATCACAAGGCCCTGCCTCCGACATTGAAAGCCGATAACCCTGATCCGGAATTAAGAATAGATGAATCCCCTTTTTATTTAAACACGGAAACCAGGCCATGGTTCTCAAAAAAGGATCATCCTCGCCGCGCGGGGGTCAGCGCTTTTGGATTCGGCGGAAGTAATTTTCATGTTCTTATCGAAGAACACAGGTCCCCCAAAAAAAATATCTCCTGGGACGGGTCAATTGAAATCATTGCACTGTCAGCTTCAAGCAAAGATGAGCTTGTTAAGCTTGTCAGCAGCGTGAAAAGCTCTATTGACAAAGGAATCTCAAACAAAGAGTTTTCAAAAACAGCCGCTGATACCAGAACCGATTTTTCATTTAATGACAGGCACAGGCTTTTGTTTGTCATCGAACAGCCTCTTGATTCTTCCGCGTACACATCCCTGGTTTTTGACGAGGCATTGGACGCAATTAGAGCAAACAATTGGAAAGGGGCATGGAACCTGCAAAATATCTATTATGGGGGCCCTGATTATATCAACCCTGAAAACCGCGATAAAATCGCATTTATGTTTCCAGGCCAGGGCAGTCAATACGCGCAAATGGGCCGCGACCTTGTTTGCTGCTTTCCGGAAGCCCTTGAGGTCATGGAACTTGCAAACAGCAAATATAATAGTACCGGTTATTTAACCGATTATATCTATCCTTTTCCGGCTCAAACAGATAAAGATGCTTTAAAAAACACGGATATCGCCCAGCCGGCCATCGGCGCGGTAAGTCTGGCAATGCTTAAAATCCTTCAAGGATTCGGAATAAAGCCTGATGCAACATGCGGACACAGCTATGGGGAGCTGCCTGCCCTTTATGCCGCAGGATGGATGGATATCAACACTCTTTTTGACCTTTCAATCGCCCGCGGTAATTTAATGGCCGCAGCCGGACGCGATAAAGATGACAGCGGTACAATGCTGGCGGTAAAGGCGCCGATCAACGAACTTGAGGAGCTGATTAACAGCTCAAATACAGGCGCAATCCTTGCAAACAAAAACAGCCGGAACCAGGGGGTTCTATCCGGTTCTGTTGAGTCAATTGCACTGGCCGACAAGATATGCAGACAAAAAGGGTTTAAAACAATAAAACTTTCCGTGTCAGCCGCTTTTCACAGCGCACTGGTAAAGGATGCTCAGAAGCCGTTTTCCAGGCAGGTGCAAAATGCAGACATTGTTCCATCAGAGGTGCCGGTCTTTTCAAATACAACCGGAATGCCTTACCCTGCCGATTCCGACAAGGCAAAAAAGCTGCTTGGCGGACAAATCATAAGCCCGGTTAATTTTGTAAGCGAAATCGAAAATCTATTTAAAGCCGGTGCGCACACATTTGTGGAGATCGGCCCTAAATCGGTGCTGACAGGTCTTGTCAAATCAATATTAAGGGACCGAAATTTTCAGGCGATTTCCATGGACAGCTCTTGCGGAAAAGGATCAGGAGTAATGGATCTGGCTAAAACACTCAGCCTTCTCGCCTCTCTTGGTCATAATGTTAATTTAAACAAATGGGAAGATCCTGTCAGAGAAACGCAAAAACAGCTTATGAGCATACCTGTTGCAGGAGCAAACTACAGATCAAAACAAAGAGAAAAAACAACAAAACCTGTTAAAAACCTTATAACCGGCATACATCCGGAAACTCAGGCAACGCAAAATACATTTTCAACACAAAACCACAATAAATCGGATAAAGCTATGGCCACAATTATAAATAAACAACCCGACCTGATTGCAGATGCTTTAAAAACGGTCCAGGAAGGGATGAAATCGATGCAGGCTCTTCAACTACAAACTGCTGAAACCCATAAAAAATTTCTGGAAACCCAGTCAGAGGCAAGCCGCATGCTGCAAAACATGATGGAAAATGCCCGGCTCATGGCTCAAGCCTCCATGGGACTTAACCTGGAAACCGGAAGCCGGGAAGAAGCTGAAAGCTCAAAGATCAGAGATCAAAGCAAGGTGGAAGCTCAAAGCTCAAAGCTCAAAGCTGGGAACCGGGAGTCAGAATCCGAAATCAACAATCAACAAGATGAGTCTGAGGTTGAAGGTCATCAATCATCAATCATCAATCATCAATCATCAATCCGAAATAACATGCTCGAAGTGGTCAGCAGCCTCACAGGATATCCTGTTGAAATGCTCAATCTTGACATGGATATTGAAGCAGACCTTGGCATTGATTCCATAAAAAGGGTGGAAATACTTTCCACAATCGAAGAAAAAATGCCGGACCTGCCTTCTGTTTCCCCGGAAATAATGGGCAAACTGAAAACACTTGGCCAGATTGCAGACCACTTGTGCAGGGCTGAAAAAACAGATGCAACTACAATGGATAATGCAATAAAAAAAGATCAGCCAAAGGATACGGCTTCACAAAACAGCCGGCAGATACAAACCAACATGCTCGAAGTGGTCAGCAGCCTCACAGGATATCCTGTTGAAATGCTCAATCTTGACATGGATATTGAAGCAGACCTTGGCATTGATTCCATAAAAAGGGTGGAAATACTTTCCACAATCGAAGAAAAAATGCCGGACCTGCCTTCAGTTTCCCCGGAAATAATGGGCAAACTGAAAACACTTGGCCAGATTGCAGAACATCTTTCCGGTATTGTAAAAAAAGATGTGCATAAGATGCATGTAATTGAAAAAAGTTCAAATAAAGTTCAAAAAACAACTAAACCTCTTATAGATAAAATTGCCATAGATAAAATTGATCGAAAAATAGTGTCAATTGTTGAAAGGCCGCTTGTTTATGACAAAAGACTATCTATCCCGGCCGGAAGAAAGGTCTATATCACAGGAGATAAAACCGGTCTCTCACAGGCAATAGCTGATGAACTAGCATCATTTAATATAGATGCCATGGTTGTTTCACTCAAAACATTAAAGGGAAAAAAGGATCTGCCTCCTGCAGGAGGTCTTGTAATAGGGGCTACAGACCCGTTGGATGAGGCCTTCTTAAAGGATGCCTTTGCTGTTACAAGCCTGATTTCCCGGCAACTCATAGATTCGGCCGCAGATGGCGGGGCTGTGTTTGCGACAATAACCAGCCTTGACGGAGCATTCGGCTTTAAGGGCAAGGGAATGGCCAATCCTGTTATGGGAGGACTCGCGGGCCTTGCAAAAACCGCCTCAACTGAATGGGACGGCGTTAGATGCCATGCCATAGATATAGAACCGACCTGGAAAGACAAAAAGGGTATTGCAAAAAATATTGCTGCTGAGCTTTTAAATCCTGATCCATCAGAAACTATTGAAACCGGCCTGAACCATAACACGCGGCTTATATTGGAGCTTGTATCTTCTCCTTATCCTCAAGGCAAAATAGATCTCAACAAAGATGACGTAGTTATAATAACAGGAGGCGCAAGAGGTATAACAGCCGCTGCAGCATACGCCCTTGCGAAACATGCAAAACCTGCTGTTGTTCTTCTTGGCCGCTCTCCGCATCCGTTACCGGAACCTGAATGGCTTGCTTCCGCTCTTGATGAAGCAGCAATAAAAAAAGCGGTTGTTAAAAATGAATTAAGCAAAAAAGACGTTTCTCCGGCCTTATTGGAAAAATCATTTAAAAAGCATCTGGCAAATCGCGAAATTTTAAAAACCATGCAAAAGCTTAAAGAAACCGGCGTCACGGCGATCTATTATTCGGTGGATGTTCGCGATTTTCAGGCCGTCAATTCCGTTTTAGATGATGTCCGCTCTGCTCACGGCCCAATAAAAGGGATTATACACGGAGCTGGAATTCTGGAAGACCGCCTTATAGCAGACAAAACCATTGAGCAGTTTGAAAGGGTTTTCGACACAAAGGTTAATGGGCTCAAAGCGGTTCTTGAAGCTACTAAACAGGATAATCTTAAATATATTGTGCTTTTTTCATCAATAACCGCCCGCATTGGGAATAAAGGCCAGGCCGATTATGCCATGGCTAACGAAGTTTTAAACAAAACAGCGCAACAGGAGTCTATAAACCGGCCTGAATGCAAAGTCATCTCCATCAACTGGGGGCCGTGGGATGGAGGTATGGTGTCACCTTCTCTTAAACGGGAATTTGCGCGAAATAATGTAAAGCTGATTCCAATCGATTCAGGAGCTATGTGTATGCTCAGCGAAATGATGGGAGATAAAGACTCTCCTGTGGAAGTTGTTATTGGCGCAGAGATTCTTGCTAAACAAAACAAAGATGCTGTAAAAATTGAAGGTTTTACTTTGAAACAGGTCTCACCTTTAAAGAAAAAAGATAAACTTTCTTTAACAATAAAACGCGAAATAGATGTTGATAGATATCCTGTTCTTGAATCACATATCCTTGGAGGGAAACCTGTAATTCCTTTTGCGCTTATAGCTGAATGGCTGGGGCATGGAGCGCTTCACGGAAATCCCGGTCTTTTCTTCCACGGCCTTGATGATATGCAGGCTTTAAAAGGCATCAAACTTGACCGGCAAAAAAAGATTATCAGGCTCATGGCAGGCAAACCTGTAAAGAAAGGCCTTTTTTTTGAAGTCGATGTTGAAGTCAGGGACGGCGTAAAGGATGGGATGGATATTGTTCACTACAGGGCAAAAGCTGTTTTGACAGATAGTTTTTCGCAGCCGCCGCATTTTGATCGATTGGAAAAGATCGATTCAAAACCTTACCCCATGAGCATAGAGGAGATATATGATAAAATCCTTTTTCAGGGAATTGAACTTCAGGGAATAAAGGAAATTACAGGTTATTCGTCAAACAGGATGGTAGCGCGGATTTCCGCCGCCCCTCTGCCGGCGAAGTGGATGGTCGAACCCTTAAGAAGCAGATGGATAGGTGATCCTCTTGTCCTCGACTCAGCATTTCAAATGGCGATATTATACTCCTTCAAGGAGACAGGCCTTGTTTCACTTCCAAGCTATATATCTTCTTACCGTCAGTATCAAAAGGCTTTCCCGCGTGATGAAGTAACGGCAGTGCTTGAGGTAAAGAGAATGACAGACCATAAAATGACATGTGATTTTACATTTCTTGATAAGAATAATATAGTAGTAGCCCGATTAACCGGCTATGAAGCTGTAAGGGATGCTTCGCTTCTCAAGGCATTTAAGCCTGATCCGGATAATGGTTCAATCGCCGCCTTTGCAAGACGCAGCGCATGAAAGCGCTCTGCGCTTCACACGCAAAAGACCGGGGCTGTTATGCAGGTACATAAGTGGCGAAGAATATCCGGCCTCTATGAAATAACTTTCAAGTGTGTCAAAAACAACCCTGCGATCCGGCCATGTGTAAAGTTTCTCGCGCTTCTTTAATTCCTCCCATTTGTGCTCGAGCTGTGGGTTTTCGCTAAAGACCTCTTTTTTTACGTGGTCACATAGAAACATCTCGCAAACAATCGGCTTAAGCCGCCACATGCACCCTTTTTCCCCAAGATAGATGCACTTGAATTCGTTGCTTGGTTTTTTAAGAACCTCAAGCAAAAGATCCATGTCACTGTCTTGCGACATCAAAGCATTGACAACCACGTCTGCAAAAAATGTAATGATTCCCTCACGTGTACAACAGGCACTAAGCCGGCTCTTGTAACACTTTTGCGTACATACCCCGCTGAAACAGGTGGAAAAAAAAGAGGCTGCCTCCTCGCGAAAGTCTAAATAGCCTGCAACCTCGGATTCGAGCTGTTGTCTTTGCTTTAAGGAAAAGGTGGAAAGATGGCGCCGAACCATGTAAAGCGCATCTGACTGCTCCTTGTTATAAGAGTTCATAATATTTAGCATCCTGCCAATATATGATGGATGTTCCCGGAGCCTGCCTGCAATGCCTCTATTTCGCATGACTTGGTTTTGCCGCCGGGTCGCGAACTCAGGCCCTCCCTCCAGCCAAGCGGAGTGTGCTCAATTTGGGCAATATATTAACTGTAAAGGATTAGTGTTTTTTTAAAAAAGTTGACCGGCTCGATCCTTCCAAGCCAGCACAATATGCTGAGTTAGTTTTTATGATGTTGTATTGGTTTTGAGAATCGGTCATTTGAATTTCCAAACCGTATCTCTCAAGTGCCATGTAAATCGCCCTGTTAATTGGCATAAGACGACCCGATGGGTCAACACCCATTATCTGCAAGAAAAAGTCAGTCAAACCAGGAGCAGGTATTCCATGAAATATGGATTTCTCTGCATTCTCAACAACATCTGGCATAATATTTTTCTGAACAATGCAAACCGCCAGTTTGGGTTTTCCGGTCTTATCTTTTACTTTGGAAAATCCAAACAATCGGCATACCGATGGCCTCCAAGCATAGAAGCGACAATGGCCAATACCCATTCTCGGCGGGTTGGGGTCATAGAATATACATATCCCTTCATAGCATGTTGCCTGCGCCCGTTCCATCCAGATTTCCGCTTCCCCTCGATGAAATAATTCTCGCGCCAGGGGCAATAATTCAATCACATTAGCTTCAACCTTGGTAGATTTGCAACAAATTCCGCATCCAGGAGGACAATGCAGTTTTACTGCAAATTGAAAGGCTTCGACCTGAACGTCTATTTCTGAATAGATTGATAATATCTCATTAATAAACTTGTTTTCCATATGTCTTACATATATTTCTACAAATATAAAAGGCGGTAAGCTATATTCCACTTACCGCCTTCCCTTGAGGATTTTACCCTGAACCACCTCTTTTAGAAAAAGATGTTTATACAAAAAACCGCAAGAATTTATAAGCCTTAATAATTATCGTTTTAATCTCTGTCATCATAATCGTCGTCATCGATCTCATCATCTTCAGTTTCAAACGCTTCAAAACTGGTCACGTTAATCTTATAATTGTCATCTTTGTCTTTTGTAACAATGCCCTTTACTTCGACATCCTCATTCAAATAGTTAAACAAGTCCTTTCCTTGTTTATTAAGTTCAACCAGATAATCATCATCATCGGTTGAAATTTCGATCCCCACAACCGTATCATCCTCTTCAATAGGACTAACAAATCCAAAAAGGGTGACATCTTTTTGCGGTTTTTTAGCTTTTTTCATACCTTATTCCTTTCATATAAAATGTTTAATGTATAACCTGAATTTTCAAACATTGAATAATATTTCCATTGTTAATATTGGCTACGCAAAGCAATGCCTATGCCAATTTTATAACCTATTGATATTTATTATTTTTTAATTGGCATCATCTCTTGTGAATCGGAACTCGGTATTCCGAGATTAATGGAAATCTTTTCTATTTTACAAGCAACTATGATTTCGAGATAATCTAATCCATTGAAACTAAATGCAAATCTTAAAACAGGAATTCCATGTTCCGGTTTTTCCATAATTCGGATATAAAAGTTCTGCTTTGGCTTCCATCGATGGATTGTACCAACCGCCCGACAATTATATAGCGCAAAGCTCCCGGAGCATCTATTCGTGATTTTTCAGGTATGTAAACCGAATAACACATTGCACATCATGAATTAAGTTGAACCGCAAAAGCGAGCACATTCCCAGCAGCTTGCCGCTGGGTTAGCGAGCGAATCTGAAAATAGCAAACCTCCCTACGGTCGAAGATTCCGTGCGGCTTGCTACGGGGAGTTTCAATAGTTTAGGATGTCCGGGAAGCTTTCTTATTGATTCCGGAACCAAAATGTTCCTATAGCCCGACCCCCAAGGCTTCCGGGGCGAAGTTCATCGAAAAGCAGGTTTTTCAAGAACAACGATGTAAAGAAAGGAATCTCTGGCAGGAAAAGGGCTGGCTGAAATTATTTCAACCCGCCGTGAGTTTGTCTTTTAAACGTGGCGAAAAAAATCGCAAAAGAAAATCAATATTCACTTCTTGACGATACAAACTTATGAACTGAGGAATGTCCTCTAAGCTTCTGGGTGACCCCATTCATTTGTTCCACCATGCAGTGACAAATACCCACCCCACAGGAATTCCTCCTATTAAAATGAGGCCTTCTGTTTATAGACAAAGCCAATTGCAGACTGATAATAATTGATTTAAATCGGACATCTCCTGACTGAATGAATACACTTAGATGGAGGAGATAATATGATTTCTTCTCCATGCAAAAAAAATATTCCGGGAAAGACCTGACAAAGGAGCATTTTACCAAAGATTGTCAATTGCTTGAAAGCAATACAAGACATTCAGATATTGTCTGAAAAAAGGAGGATTGTCTTATGAAGAAAACAGGATGGATACCAACAGTATGTTATCAGTGTAAGGCCGAATGTGCCATTTTGGTGCGCGCGGAGGACGGCAAAATAAAGGAGATTAGAGGCAACCCACGCCATGGCGGCAAGGCGTGTGTCAAGGCCATGGCCGGCATTTCACTTGAATACAGCCAAGACCGCCTGACCCATCCCTTGAAGCGCGTGGGCAAGCGCGGCGAGGGCAAATTTGAGAGAATATCGTGGGACGAGGCTTTGGAAATCATCACGGCGAAATTGAAAGCGCTCAAAGATCGGGGCGAAGCGCATAAGCTCACGGCCAGCTTCTTTCCCCACAGCATTACCGATCCCAAATGGCGTTTTCTGAACGCATACGGCGGATTCATCAATACCGCTTTGCCCCACTGCGACTCAGCCAAAATTGTATCTTTTATCAAGACCATGGGCGGTGTTCCAAACCACCATATCCCGCCGGCATGGTTCACAGTGCCCAAAGGCGGCATCATGATTCTTGTCGGCCGGCATGCCTTTGGCGGCATGGATGATGCGGCTGTCCCCAGAGATATCCTGGATGCCAAAGCGCGCGGGGCAAAACTGGTGGTCATAGACCCGCTGTTTACTGCCGACGCCGCCAAGGCCGACTGGTGGATTCCCATCAAGCCTTCCGGTGATACGGCGTTTTTCCTGGGTATGATTTACCATATCATTGCCAACGATCTCTATGACAAGGAATTCGTAGACAACTGGGTCAGGGAAGGGGACTTTGAAAAACTTAGAGCCTATATCGCGGATAAAACCCCTGAAACCATGAGCAAAATCTGCGATGTGCCTGCGGCGACAATCAAGAAGCTGGCAGAAGATTGCGCAAAGGCCCCATCCGTGGGTATAGATAGCTTCAAGGGGATTATGCTGGGTCAAGCCTTGGACTTCGGTCACGCCTGGACAATTCTGCTGGCCATTACCGGCAACATCGACAACCCCGGCGGACAGCCCCTCCCGGACCTCACACCCCTGGCGTCGGTAGAACCTGTCCCTCAAGGGCCTGATTTGCACGAGCTGGGATGGCATCGCACAGGTCCGGACAGAGAAAAATTTGCCAAGTATTCTTTTATTATGGAGCCTGTCTGGTACGAGTCTCAGGCGATCAAAAACAATGACCTGAAGGTGCTAATAACTGCAGAGGCGAATCCTGCCTTAACAGAAATGGGGCAGGAGGAATGGCAGAAAGCGGTTTGCATGCCCGGTGAAAATAGCGAATACCGGTTAGAGCTTCTGGTCAGCCATGAAATCATGCATTCAGAAACTTCCAGATATGCCGATATCGTCCTTCCGGACAAGTCGTATTTTGAGCGCTGGGAGCTTTTGTACATGCCGTGGTGGTATAATTTCGGTCATGGGATCATCCTGCGACAGCCGATCGTAAAAGCGCCGGGTGAATGCCGTCATTCCAACGCGGTATTCATTGAAATCGGAAAGAGATTAACCCCTGAATATTTCCGGTTCAAGGATGACGTGGCTTACTATGACATACAGCTGGCGAGTCTGGGCCTTTCGGTGGAAAAGCTCCAGGAAATGGGCGGCGTCTGGTCGCCGGGCAGTATGGGTTTTAGAAAATACGAGAAGAGAGGCGGTTTCGGCACGCCAAGCAAGAAGTTGCACCTTTACTGGGAGGATCTTGAGGAGATGAACCAGGCGTTGCCTCGAACCGGGTTGGCCTCCGAATACGAGGTGGACGAAGATAAGTATCCGTTTATCCTGGTTTCGTACCGGAGTATTTTTCACTCGGGTTCCGGACAGTGGACGCACAACAACCCCCAGCTCCGAGACAGGGTGGGCGGCTTATATGAAAATCCGATTCTCGTGAATCGAGCAGCCGCTGAAAAAATAGGCATCGATGACAAAGATATGGTTACTCTATCATCGCGCACGGGACGCGTGAAAGTCAGGGTTAAACTGACCGAGCGAATCAGGCCCGATTGTATTGGCATCCATCACGGATTCGGTTCCACAGTGGGATCGGTGGCTTCGACGGGCGAAGGCGTGAGCGATAATATTCTAATACCGGACGCGGGCTCGACCCTTGAATGGCAAGACGTTGTTGGGGGTGAATCCCATGTTTCCTGCCGTGTCCAAATTGAGAAATAGAGGAGGAAGTCATGAAACAATTAAGCTTGATGATAGATTTGGAACGGTGCATCGGATGTAAGACGTGTATCGCGGCGTGCCGCAATTATCATGAACTTGTAGACCATGAAGCGGGCATACCGAACGAAATCCCCTATTATTTGAGAGTCGAAAGCAAACGCGAGGGGACGTATCCGGATGTGTCGGTAACCAGTTGGGTTGTCCCCTGCCTCCATTGCATAAATGCCCCGTGTGTTAAAGCCTGCAAAGCCAATGCCATTGCAAAGGATCCGGAGACGGGGATCGTCCGAATCGACGCTGAAAAATGCGTGGGCGCAAAAGACTGCATTGAAGTTTGTCACTATAACGTCATCCAGTTCAACGAGAAGGATAATTTTGCCCACAAATGCGATATGTGCTTTGATCGGGTCCATTCAGGAGAAATACCGGTCTGTGCAGAGGTTTGTCTAACCAATGCGATCACTTTTGGGGAGCGGAAGTTGCTCAAGCAACGGGCCGTTGATAATGGCCGAAACGTGGTTAAGAAGATGAGCACGCAATCGATATTATACATACGATAGCAGACCGGGACTGCATGCATGTATGCGAAGAAGAACCATCTCTGAAATGGTCTCCTCCGGATACAGGGCTCTCATAACACAAAAATCGGTTTGTTGGCTCGGAGGTAGAATACCATGATTCAATTTCGGTTCGTATTTCCCACGCGTCGGGAGTTTAAACAGGATTTTTACAGGCCGGGAGTCATTTCGCTGACGAGGATACTTTGGGGCTCCTTTGGCGCAGGAATCCTCCTGCTTGTCATCGGCATTTTTTCTCGAACATTCCAGGTGGGCGTCCTCTACCCCCCTTTGGCTGCAACCTGTTTTATTAACGCCACCTGCGTCTATTTGCGGGTGGCGCGGCCAAAATCAATCATCGTTGGGCATTTTGTGTCCGCCATCGGCGGCGTCTTAGCCGTATGTGTGGGGGAATCACTCTTTGGGGGCACGCGTTTTGCGATCCCTATCAATTTGGGTCTGGCTGTGCTTTTTGCCGCCGTATTCATGCAGATTTTTGACGCGGATCATCCACCTGCCGCCGCAACAGCTGCAATTCCAGTAATTTTACCATTACCCACGTCGGCCTTGCTCTTACCTCTGCACATGGCCTGGGGTTCGGTGATTGCCGTGGTATTTGCTTTTGCCTGGAATCGGCTCTGGTTCGAGTGGCCCCCGCCAGATCCCGAGTGCCGTGTGCCCCGGTTCAATTTGCATATGGAAAAAGCCGATTTTTTCGGCACGGGAATTTGTATTCTGGGCTTCTTGCTGATGTGCGTAAAACCATGGCTGGATATTATATACAAGGTTGGACTTTTCATAATGCTTGCCGGTATCATTGTTCTGGCAACACACCACTTTTTCAAAATAGAATTGGTAAGAGAAAAATAAGGGGAGACTTTGGGGCCGTCCATTGGATTATTGGTTTGTAATCGTTGTCCTGTTTGATACCAATAAAGAATGCTACGCAAAGCTCTATTAGATGCTCCGGGCGTACCGCATTATATTATCGTCCACGGAAAAAGAGAGACATCCTTAAATAATTAAATATCAACATGCTGAAATAAAGTTATTTAAAAGTTTAACCCTTGGTCGTTATTATAAAACAATTATAAAAAAAACTGACTTATTTCTCAGAAATCTAATCTGAAGGATGTCCCGAATAAATACTCACCCGGCCTTTTCTTGGCAACAGCACAAAAACAACAAAGGCATGAGAAATTTATAATCTGAAGGATGCTGCGGAAGCCTCCCCCGATTGCAGGTGCTCTCCATGCTAACCCCTGCGTGCTTATGGTTTCGGTATGTAATCAAATATCTTCTTGGCCAGTTTAGTTGCCATTTTCGCCAGATTCGGCTTGAACAAATGGTATGTTTCCTTGGCTGTGTGAGCTGCTTTCCAGTAAATGACACCGGTTGCGACATCAACCATTTTTATTGCCATCCCAACCTCTCCGTTCTTTTCACCGGCATAGACTCCATAGCCCCATTTACTCACCTCACCCACAATAATGGTGTCTGCCTGCAAAATTTTACCGATCTTTAGTACACTCTCCTTATCGGAAACCCCCACCGACCTCAATTTTGATGTGTAATCCATAATGGCGTTCTGCAGATCGCCATCATTGGACATCTGAGACTTTGCTGTCAGGGGATCTATGACACGTTCGAAGCGTTTTGCCGTAATGGCAGCATCAAAAATTGCCATTGCCACTTTGTCGATGTCATGCTCCGTCCCTTCGGGCATCTTGATGGCCGGAAGTACAACGGCCACTTTTGGCTGGAATGTTTTAGCATTGGGCGCTATTTCATTGTAGTTGATAGAAGCGCAGCCAGATGCAATGAACAAAAACAAACCTAAACACAGTATCGTCCTCAATTTTTTCATCATCATTTCCTCCATTGCTATTATATGCCGGTTGTGCCGCCGTTCATCAAGACTGCAGTGTTAAAAGAACCGGATGTAATCTTTGGGATAACAGTTGAGTTGAAAATTATTTACAACAACGCGTAATTGCCAAAATAACCAAATGCCTGACTGCTGTCAATATTGAATGCCGTTTGAAATGTTGAGAAAAATGGTGTCAAATTTCCTTGCGTTCGAAGATTCCGTGCAGCTTGTCGGAACAAAGCGGAAATCCCGTTCCAGCGGGGCTACGGGGAGTTTCAATAGTTTAAGATGTCCCGAAATATCCTCTTGTGAAATGAATTATCTGAAAGTCTATCTCAGCCTTTTTTATTTATTAAAATATTATAAGATTTCATAACTTTTTTAACATAATTTTGTGTCTCCTTTATCGGAGGAATGTCGTTATAACGGTCCACCATGGTCGGGCCGGCATTATATGCGGCAAGCGCCAGCGGCAGCTTCCCGTTATAGCGCTCTAAAAGCTCTTTTAAATAACAGGTGCCTCCCATTATATTTTCTCCCGGGTTAAAGGGATCTCTTATACTAAACCTTATGATATTCTCCGGCATTATTTGCATAAGGCCTAATGCGCCTGCTTTTGAAACAGCCTTTGGATTAAAATCCGACTCAACATTAATTATAGCTTTTAACAACAGGAAAGAAACATCATGCTTTTTTGATGCTTCGGTAATATAGCGATCATATTTGTTTGTTGAGTATGAATTGGACGATTTTGCAGGTCTTTCCCTGATGTATATCCGATAATTGGAAGATTTGGGCACATCGGCAAAATGAAGTCTCCCTTTACTGTCAACATACCTGTATATGTCGGCGTGACAGGGCAGGACAGATGTTAATATAATAAGGACTGCCCAGATAATGCTGGAATAAATATATTTAATCATATCTGAAGAAAGGGATCAGATAGGGGGCAAGCCTACGTTTGACCCCTATTGATACTGTTTTGTAGTTTACCTATCTGGTTTTTAATTTTTCTATCATATTGTTTAAGCTTCGAAACTCTTTATAATATGCTGCTTACGGTGCTGTATGCTTTGATATTAAACAGCTCACTTATGTTTTTTCAGTTCAATTACCACGTCAACCTATAAACTAATGCCCCGCAAGTCCCGGCCTTTTCTTGGCAACAGCACAACAACAACCAAGGCATGAGACTTATAATCTGAAGATGTCCCGGAAGCTTCACACTTGTCCGGAAGATCTTGGGACTGCATGCGAGCATTTCTGCTACCCAACGCGGAAGCCTGATCGTGAAGTCTGTCTGCAACAGTGTCACCTCCTTGCCCTCCTTTTTGTTTTTCTGTCAGAGAATTGATCTGAGGTCAACCGTGAATGATTTTGACCCTCCCCACCAGGCCGTTTTCCAAACGAACCTTGATCCCGTGGGGATGTGTGGTGGATTTTGTCAGAATATCCCGGACGATGCCTTTGGTAAGCTTTCCGGTTCTCTGGTCCTGCTTTAATACAATGGAAACTTTCAGGCCGGCTAGAATATCGGCTCTTTTTGTTCCGTCAGTCATTTGGAAATTCCTTTGTTTCTTTTATGAGCCTGGTACTGCGCTTAATAGTGGGGCGATTTTTCATTTGCCGGTTAGCCAATATTTTTTAGATAGTGTAAAGCTCCCGGAGCCTGCCCGTCATCGCGAGCTCAGGCAAGGCGGGCGGGCATCTATTCGTGATTTTTCAGGCAGGCAAGCCGAATAACATATTGCATATCATAAATTAAGTTGAATATAGAATGTCCTGAATATTCACCCGGGCTTTTCTTGCCAACAGCACAAAAACAACGAAGGCATGAGAAACTTATAATCTGATGTCCTGTAAGCCAGAAGCAGACACGTCCAAAAAGCAGACAAAAAAATTTATCCCCTGAAAACATTCTCATTGTGCCACGTGAGAAATTCTCGGCTGGGCTTGCATTGTGGGTCCGCTGGAGCATGTATTTTTCCCCCATGAAAGCCGTAATAGTATCTACCGTTATCGAATTCTTCATGAATACGTCTGCTGACTTCAAAGTGGTAATCGGGAGAGACAGTTACATATCCGCTATCAAAGAGTCTGTGGATGTCAGATCTCAGAAGAATGCCATTTTCAATAAGATGTGGACCGCTATCACTGAAAGGTTTAATATGTGCAGCTTCCAAGGTGGGGAGCGTTTTCTCTTGCGTTATAGCGCATCTCCTTTGATAAGCGTCCGTAACGATGACTCGAAAACCACCTTGCCCCAATCGAGGCAATACCAGCGTGGGGGGGCCATAGCGCGACTCTTGTTCAGAAATCATCCTTTGGTCAACAAAGAAGTCTATCTGTGTTGAAGCCAACTTTGCAAGCACTTCATTCCAAAGACTCTGGCCGTGGCCTTGGTTTAGATTGTACGTCTTGCCTTGAACAATATTGAGGCTAAAATCTGGTGGAACTGGAATCCAGTCATTTTTGCTAAAGAAAAAAAATGGTTGGGTAAGGATAATACATCCGATTTTGTAATCTTCCATTGATGGCGACTTTTCACGACGGTACTTCTCTGTGCGTCTCTTCATTTCCAATAAGGAGTTAGCACCGTTTTTCAATCCAAACGCCTTCCAAGCCAAGCTTATGGGCAAGATCGAGCTGTGTGCAAAAAAGCCACCGCCAACAACGTAATTTTGTGGTGCATGTAGCTTAAATAGGAAGGGTTCTCCAGGCTTCAGGGCGCGGAACTGGCTCTTCCCACTCGGCTGCCAGAAATTAACTTCATCAATACCCGGCTGCTGCGCGAGAAACGCAAACCAATCATTATCTGTGACACCAACAAAGCCGTTCATCTGGAGTTTCTCACATTATGGTCATTTCGAATTCGAGCAAATGTTAATACTTCCGCAACATCCCTCTGCGCTCCTTAAACTTGGGCTACCCAAGAACTGCAACAAGTTCAGCAATTATCTTTAAATCACCAACCTGATCACCTTTAAGGATGATAGGTTTATATCCCTCTGCGGTTGTATCGGGATGGAGTGTTATTTCCTCATGCTCCCATGTTCCATCAGTCGCATAATTCTTTTTACTGGCATAAACCTTAATTGTATAATGGCCACCCATATCGACATCCTGTATTTCCCTATGCCAAACCAAGACTGCTTTCCCTTTTCTGGTTCCAGCCGGATCTTTACGAAACAGACACCACGAGCCATTTGGAATTCGGCGATTCATGGATTCTCCAACAACCTGCGTAACAAAAAGGTTATTATTTATTCTGAATTCTTCAGGCAATTGAACCCACTCATGATCTTCAACTTGTTGTTCAGCACTAAACTGACCAGCTGCTATTTTGAGGTCGTATATCGGCACAGCATTTTCAAACGGTTTAACATCACGATGCTTCAATATCTTGAGTTTTAACCCCGGATATCGATCTAATTGAAACTCTTCTTGATTAACCAACACAGCTTTTGCACGTTCCACCCGCTTCTGTTTATAAGCAACTGATTTTGCTAGTTCTGAAAAATATGCATTTGTTTCTGAATCTGTGCTGTAGATATAACAACCCTTTTGGCCTCGGGACATCAGTGTTCTGTAGGTATTCTTAACAATAGCTCCAGCTTTAACAATGGCAGCTTCCGGGTTCTCTCTTAATGCCCTTTTATAGCCTTTTAGAGATTGATCTGTTTTTGCTCGTTGATCTGGCTGAACTACCACTTCACCATTTCTGATGACTATATCTGGGCCAAGAATCACACCTATGTAATCTACCTCTAATCCTTGGCATGTATGGATACAGCCGACTTCATTTACTGACTCTGGTTTGAGAATCCATAAATTACCATCTGCCGTGAGATTCCATTGCATCGCGAAGTTATGTTCATTAATGACTATGTCGTTTTGCGCTTTATTTTCTGGTTTTTTGCTTACCCAATTCCAGCAATAACCTGCTACTAACCTTGCTTTATTATTAAGATTATTCTTATTTAGGATGGCATCTCTTAGTTTATTGGGTGAACCGAAAACCCGAAAGTCGTAATCAACACCTTCTAGGGTGTCATTTGCGGTTTCTTTTATTTGTAAAACATTATCGAGCCAAGCCAGATAACCATCTGAGCCATTACATCTAAACTGTGATTGCAGCTCCATACTATGAACAGTTGCACCGAGTTTATTGGCCCATTTTTCTATTGTCTTTATTTTGCCAATATCCTTCCATGTAACACGCTGATCTTCATCGATAAAAAAGATGCTGGATTTAGCTGCCTGAATGATTTCCTTTATTTGATTTTCACCCAGGTTTTGGAACATGCCTGATTTTTCATTAAGACGGTGGGCTTCATCAACAATTAATGAATCGAAGATATTCGGCTCACATTTTGTATAGGCGCCTGATCCACTGAACAAATTAGAAATATGACTCTTGGTGAACGAACCCGTCAGGACACTTTCATAGACAGCACGTGGTGCAGCGTTTTTTGTCACATATTGTGTAACGAGTCGTTTATTTGTTAGCTGTACAAGCAGGTTAATGGCCACTACAGACTTGCCTGTACCTGGGCCACCTTCTACGATCAAGACATGCTTATCTTTAACAGTTGATATTTGCGCTAAATTTAATGCTGTTTCATAGACAAGCTTTTGGTCGTCAATCATAAAGAATTCTTCATTGCCTTGAAGCATCGACAGAAGTTTATCGGCCAGATTCTTGGATGGCCTGATCTTGCCATTATCAATCTCAAACATGACTTGGCCGGCATCGCCATAACGTATGAATTGTTTGATAAAATCGGTGAGCCTTTCAGCATCTTTTCTAATAAATGATGGTGCTTTTTGAAGATAGCTTTGATATCGAGGATTTTTAATGACATCCTCTGATTCCATATTATGTAAATATGCACATGGATTTAGCGTTATGTGCTGCTCCTGCACCGCTTCATTAAAATCTTCAAGTAAGGCTGCGTATGTCCAGGCTTGGTATGACGGATGATTAACTTCTCGCTCCGCCCCATTTATAATTGTTTTTACGATGGCATCTTTATCTGTGAGCTTTGCATCCGACCATTGTTTGAGCTCTACAATGACTGCTGTACTTCTATTTTGGTCATTCGTGCCGGTAAGAATAATATCGATACGCTTCGAGGTTTGTGGAATTCTATATTCAATGGCCACGCCTGTATTATCAGGAATACCATCATCTTCCAGTATATTGCTCATATACATCATGGAGTTTTTCCATGAGTTTATTTCTGACTTGCTGGTGGAGTGCCCAAGGTTGCGCTGATAGGCTTCGAGTATTAATTGTTCAATCCGGTTATCACGGACATCCTGCCTGAACTCTGATTTGGTCGAAGAATATACGATCATTTGTCAAGTTCCGTGTATTTTTTAGCATTTCCCTTTGCTTTACCCACGGGATATTTTCGCTCGTTGACTTCAATCTTACTCTGAGCGGCTGCAAGTAAATCTATTCCCAGCTTATCCGCCAGCCGGATTAGATATATGAGAATATCGGCCAATTCGGTTTCGACTTCTTCCAGTTTATCATTCGGAAGGTTCTTGCTTTGCTCTTCAGTAAGCCACTGAAAATGTTCAACAACCTCCGCCACTTCGACGCTGAGCGCCATAGACAGGTTTTTGGGGGAATGGAATTGATCCCAGTCTCGTTCTTTAGCGAACTCTCTGAGCTTTTTAATGAGCTTTTGCATTTAAACTCCCAATTAATGAACATTTGATTTATGGACATCAAGCGCCATTTTGTATGCATCTGCAAAATCGAGTCCTGTATCGAGATCAGGTTCAATAATCTTGAAGCCTGTGTACATCAGGCACAAAAGATGAAGCCCTGTAAATTTTTTCTCTGGGATACTTTTTAAGAGATGTGTTCTGTCAGGGTCGCTATAATCTATGCCTTTTGTTCCGAGCATGCCGATTTCTGAAACAATACTAAAAATTTCTTCTCGTGATTTATTGTCAAATCTTTGAAGAGCATCGAGGCAATAGTAAAAAGCCGCTGGTTCTTTTTCTTTCAGGAGTTCAGGGTTGGTTGTGCCATTGGGAGAGCTTTCTTCCGGAGACGGTTCTGTTATGTCCAGTTGCCAGTCATACCAGCCTTGCAGTTTCAAAAGCCGTGCATATTCATCAACCATCTCATATTCATCGCCTGGGATAAAAGAATCGATCTTTTCTTTCCAGATGTTGAACAATTTCATGCCAGCCTGGAAAACTTTCGATTTTTTATAGGGCGCGGCATAGTTTGATTTGTTATTTAAAAGATAATCAAGAAAAAGAGCTGAAGCGCAATTAAGCGTTATATTGGCATGGTATATGAAGGGGGGGGGTAAGCTTTCTTATTTTACTGCTTGTAAAAACGTAGAGTGCTTCCTTGTGCAACTGGTCTAGTGAAACGATCTGGCTTGGACGCAGTTTATCATATTTTTGAAAAATGCTGTATTCAACCATCATGTCAAGTGGGCAGTTGAAAAGCTGATTGCATAGTCCGCTTGTAATTTGAAGCGTTACCTGTGTTATTTTATCCTCTGCGTAGCCTTGTTTTTGCAGTTTATGAATATGATCGCTGATTGAACGTATGGCATGTTCTCTTGTCTTGGCAGTTGTAATAAAATAACGGTTGCGACCTTTTTTTCTATCTGCATCTTCAAGCAAAATGTGCTCGATTTCGTGGGCAATAAGATGCGGAGTAACAGCGGGCGATTTTTTACGATATTTGATAAGATGTTCATTCCGTTTGTGCTTCCAGGCCATCTGAGCTATCGCAGAAACATATTCAAGTGAATTGTCTTCAAGAATCTGTATGGGAAAGCCGGTTCTTTCTTCAGCCTCTTTTTTATAGTCCAAAATGTAGGCTATAAGTTTGTCGCAGGATTTTTCCGCGATATTTTTATTGATCTCTAAAAACAAATTCCATGCCTGTTGATAAACCTGCTTACTCCGAATATCATCAGATTCTGGTTGATCAAATAATCTATTAAGCAGTTCTATTGCTTGCTCGTCATTATCTGTAGACTGATATAAAAGGGAGAGTCCATAATATGTATTGGGATAGGATGGGTCATTTACAAGGGCTTTTTCAAACAGATCCCGAGCTTCTTTAAATTGTTTTTTCTCCATTTTCAAGGCTGCATAATTGTTAAGGAGGATATTATCATCCGGTCGTATAGAGAGCCCCTTCTGAAAATAGAATTCGGCGACATCAAGATTATGATTGTATTTTGCATAAATGTTTCCAAGCAGGAGATATGACCAGACATTATTTGTGTCCAGTTGAATACATTCCTTCAGGTATTTTTGCGCCTTATCTGAATTCCCTGATTCAAGATAGGCCATTGCAAGGTTTCTTCTTGCATCTACATGATTAGGGATTACGCCAAGCACCTTTAAGAAACATTTAATAGCCTTCTGATATTCTCCCTGCTGAGCCTCATTAACCCCTTTTTTATAGGTTTTTAAGGCTTTATTAACATCTTCCTTCTTAGGTTCTTTCAGCTTAATAATCGCAATTCCGTCCTGTATATTGATATCTATCGAGGAGGCAAGAAAACCATATGAACTTTTAAGAAGGGAAATTGCTTCTTCCTCAGGTAGTGTGGAAAGGTCAATGTTTTTTAATGGGTCCAGGATGATGTCTTTTAATGGCACAGAAACGATTATCATAAAATACCTTGTACTACATTCTATAGAAATTAAAAGAAAAAACTTATCATTGTCAGGTGATTAGGAGGAAAAAGTCCTCTTTAAATAAATTAAAAATAACGAAATCTATCCTTGGACGGGGCCTAAAAATATTGACTGTTAATTAAGCCGCTTTCTTCATTTCAATACATTCATACTCCTCGGGCGAACAATAATCAATAAAGCTATGGAGCCGCTTTCGATTAGTTTTACTCATCGTTACTCTCTTGCTTGTGCTTGCCATGAATCCGTTTGATTTTCCTGTCAAAGTTTGCAGCCGGTACAAATCAGTGGTTTAAGAAACAGGGGTTAATATCCATTAAGGAACTCTGTGTGAATATTCACTATTCCCGCCAAGCCGTGGTGTTGTGGGGGCTGAGGGAGAAAACCCTTAGCTGTTCGATTATGCTCCGGCGCTATGCTGTAAACTATTGCCGGTATCTTTAATAGGGATAACTCGTCGTTCAATATCCGCCCAAATTTTACGCTTCATAATTCGCAGATCATATTCAGTTTGCAGATTTAGCCAAAACTGAGCTTCAACCCCAAAATAACGCTGTAGCCTCAAGGCTGTGTCAGCAGTAATGGACCTTTTCCCATTCACAATTTCACTTATCCTGTTGGGGGGAACTGAAAGATCCCTGGAAAGCTGGTTAATGCTAATGCCTAAGGGCTCTAAAAAATCCTCACGAAGGATTTCACCCGGTTTTATTGGATCAAGATTTTTTTTTGTACTCATATGGGCACCTCAGTGATCGCCAGTAATTTCAACATGGTACGCATTACCGTCATTCCATTCGAAACTTTTTACGAGTTCATCAATTTTAACTCAATCAAAAAAAATGAGAAACCATTTAACATAATTGTCCTGGACCTGTATAAAAGACTTATGAAGGATATTAAATGCATTCAGTTCCTGCAGTGGGCTTTGCCACGCCTGCTCATGAGATGGCCGGGTTTCCGCAAGGTGCGAGAGCAGGTCTGTAAACGTATCGACCGGCGTATAAGTGAGTTGCGGCTAAACGATGTGGAATCCTATCGTGAATACTTACAGGTTCATCCGGATGAAGAGGAAGGCTTTAATTCAGTCAAACAGGATCAAGATAAAAAAGGAGTGGTATTGAAATCATTGGTACGCCCGGCAGGATTCGAACCTGCGACCTACGGATTCGAAGTCCGGCGCTCTATCCAGCTGAGCTACGGGCGCGAAATGGGGTGAGTGAAGGGGCTTGAACCCTCGACCCCCAGGGCCACAACCTGGTGCTCTGCCAACTGAGCTACACCCACCATATTTAAAAACTATCATATCATATTATCTATTTCAAGAGGTTTTATTGTCATTGAATATATTCTTTACGTTCATCTTTTTTTCTGCCATAATTTTTTAAATTAGCACCAAATAATAAGAAAAGGATAAAATCAATGAAAAATGATAAAATTCTTTTAGATCATGGAAGCGGAGGGAAAATATCGCATAGCCTGACCGCAGAAATTATGCTTCCCATATTTGACAATCCAATACTTTCCAGGCTTGATGACGGCGCGATATTTGATCTTGGAGGAAAACGGCTTGCATTTTCCACGGACACATACGTTGTTGATCCAATTTTTTTTCCTGGTGGCAATATCGGAGATCTGGCAATAAACGGAACGGTAAACGACATTGCCATGTGTGGCGCAACCCCTGTTTATCTTAGTGTCGGGCTGGTAATTGAAGAGGGCTTTTCCATCGCGGATCTTAAGATAATACTTAAAAAAATGGCCTCTGCCGCGGCAAAAGCCAACGTAAAGGTTGTAACCGGAGATACCAAGGTGGTCCCAAAAGGAGCCGCGGACAAAATTTTTATAAATACTTCAGGGATTGGAACGATAAATAAACATGTTAACATCGCCAGTAACAGGGCATGTCCAGGGGATAAGATTATTTTGAGTGGGACTATTGCCGAACACGGCATTACGGTTTTAACCCAGAGAGAGGGGATGAAATTTGCCTCCTCGCTTATAAGCGATACCGCTCCATTAAATAATATGGTTGGATTGATGCTGTCCGCAAGCAATAATGTTCATGTGCTGCGTGATCCTACCCGCGGAGGCGTCGGAACCTCCCTCAATGAAATTGCCTTGAGTTCAAAGGCGGGTATAAGGATATACGAGGATAAGATACCGGTTAAGGATGAGACAGCGGGAATTTGTGAGCTTCTGGGTTTTGATCCTCTTTATATAGCCAATGAAGGGAAGCTTCTTGCTTTTGTGGGCCCTGATGATGCGGAAATAGTACTGTCAGCTATGAAGGAGGATGAATTCGGCAGGGATTCATGTATTATCGGCGAGGTGATTTCCGATTCGCCGGGCAAAGTATTTATGCAAACCCGCATTGGCGGCAGCAGAATTGTTGATATGTTAACGGGTGAACAGTTGCCTCGAATCTGTTAAAAAAAATTTTCTACTATTATGAAAACATCCGTACAATTAATTCTCCTGGTTATCTGGTTTTTGTGGCCTGCCGGCTACGGGGTGGCGCAAGAAACGCTTATTTCAGGAAAAACAATGGGCACAACCTATCATGTAAAGGTTGTACTTGGACATTCTGCAAAAGCTGAAGGGCTTAAAGAAAGAATTGACATCAGGCTTAAAGAGATAAACCAGAGCATGTCCACATTTATAAAGGACAGCGAAATCAGCAGGTTTAATAGATTAAGTCTCGTGGGTGAAAGATTTTATGCTTCGGATGATTTTCTGCGCGTCATGATTATTGCTAAAAATCTCTATAAACTGTCAAACGGAGCATGGGACGGCACTATAATGCCGATTGTTGATTTGTGGGGCTTTGGCAGCAAGGAAAAAAAAAGAAATATTCCTGAAAACAAAGAAGTAGACAGGCTTTTACCCGAGATTTGTTTCGAGCATATTGAGATTCTTGAAAACAGATATCTTGTTAAAAAAAAGGTTCCGATATCTGTTGATCTTGCATCCATAGCAAAAGGGTACGCTGTTGATCAAATTGCGGAACTAATTAAAACAAGCGGGATACAAGACTTTATCGTGGAGATCGGTGGCGAGGTATATGCTTCGGGCTTCAGGGAAGATGGCAAGCTTTGGAGGGTCGGAATCAACAGGCCTGATAAAGATGCCCCTTTTGATCAGGCGCATAAGATTGTGGCCTTACATAACAGAGCTCTTGCAACGAGCGGTGATTACAGAAATTTTTTTGAAATAGACGGCAAAAGCTATTCACATGTATTTAATCCAAAAACAGGCTATCCTGTTTCCAGGAGTGTTGCAGGCGCTTCAGTTCTTGCGGACAGATGCGCATTTGCAGATGGTCTTGCAACCGCGCTTATGGTTATGGGTGTTGAAAAAGGGCTCCAGCTTGTCAATACTATAGATGGAGTTGAATGCCTGATAGTCGTATGTGAGAAAGATAGAACATTGACTGATCATTGTTCGCAGGGATTTATATTGACAACAAATTAATATTGCTGTAGTTTTTTTGTTTTAAAAACAGATAAAAAAGGGGATATTTTAGATTTTGTTGTATAATGCTAAAATATAACCAACTTAAGTTTTGCGCCCTTTTTATTTATTAAAGTCTTTAACCCTCCTAAGGCGGATAAAACGGTAAGGGCCAAAATAAATTTTTAAAGCGAAATATTATTTCTTAAGCTTTCGACAACGGCACCAATAACCAACATTAAGACAATGCTTGAAACCACGTATGAGTTCAGTAAGTTATATATCCTTTGTGCCTGTTCTCGGCACAAGTCGTTGAGTGCTGGTTAAAAAAGACAGATAAATCATTTTGCTTGAAAAATTGAATTTGGCTCCTTTACCACCTTGGCTTTGATAGAAATCAAGGGCGCGAAACCTGAGTAACTAACTAAAAAAGAAAGGATACAGAAAGTGAACATTGTTGTGTTGTTAAAGCAGGTACCATCGACAGAATCGTTTATAGAAATCGCCGATGACGGGGTCTCAATCAAGACAGATGATATCAAGATGGTCATCAATCCCTATGATGAATTTGCGGTAGAGGAGGCTATCCGGCTAAAGGAAGCACACGGAGGCTCTGTCGCAATCCTTTCCGTGGGGGGCAAAAAAACAACAGAGTCAATAAGAACCGCCTTGGCAATGGGAGCGGACAGCGGTGTGCTGATACAGGACCCAGCGATAGAAGGATGCGATAGCCTTGGCATAGCGCGTATTCTGGCTGCAGCACTAAAGAAGATTCCGTTTGATCTGATCATAGCCGGCCAGAGAGCTGTTGATGATGATAATTTTCAGGTAGGTGTAGCAGTAGCCGAATATTTAAGCATCCCACATGTTTCGATGGTAATAAAGCAGGAGATCATAGACGGGAAAATCAGGTGTCACCGTACAGTCGAAGGCGGAACAGTAATATTTGATGCGCCGTTGCCGGCCCTTTTTACCACACAGCGCGGGTTGAACGAGCCTCGCTATGCTTCTCTTCCGGGCATTATGAAAGCAAAAAAGAAGCCTCTTGACATCAAAACCCTTGCAGATATCGGATTAGATGCTGAAAAGGTGGGCAAGCCGATGACAAGGATAAAGGCAATGAAATATCCTCCGGAAAGGGCGGGAGGCAAGATTATTGACGGAGACTCCGCTCAGGCAAAGGCCGCGGCTCTTGTCAGAGTTTTGCATGAAGAATCAAAAGTAATATAATTAGGAGAGAATTATGTCACAGCAATGTGTACTCGCAATAGCAGAACAGTCAGACGCTGCTTTTCGAAAAATTACTTACGAAGTTTTAAGTGAAGGCAGGCGTATCGCAAACAGCCTTGGCTGCCCCCTTACAGCCGTTGTTTTGGGAGCTGGTGAAGATATTTCAAAAGAGCTCGGGGAATATGGGGCGGACAGAATACTGGTAGCCGACAACCAGGCTCTTCGTGAATATGTAAATGATGCCTATACTAATGTAATCACGGATATTATTGATAGAGAAAACCCTTGTGTCGTGATCTTGGGCGCGTCAACGCAGGGGAAGGAATTGTCGGCGCGAATTGCGGCGCGAATAAATGCGCCTCTGGCCATGGATTGTGTGGCTGTTCAAGTTGAGAACGGCAATCTTGTAATAACCCGTCCAATGTACGGCGGTAAAATCCTGGCTGATGTGGCTCTTGACGGGAATCCTCAGATAGCGGCGATTCGGCCTAATTCTATGAGTATTGTAAAGACAGCAGGGGCCGGATCAGTTGAAAAACTTGATGTGGATCTCGGAAAGACCGATTTAACCTTTGTCGAAAAGAATCTGGAAACCGGCAAAGTTGAACTTACAGAAGCTGATGTGATTATTTCAGGCGGCAGGGGCATGGGCGGCAGCGATTTTTCTGTTATTGAAGAGCTTGCCGACCTGCTCAAAGGCGCTGTGGGCGCATCAAGATCAGCGGTTGATGAGGGATGGCGTCCTGTTTCAGATCAGGTCGGGCAGACCGGAAAGGTTGTTTCTCCAAACCTGTATGTAGCCTGCGGAATATCCGGAGCCATTCAGCACCTTGCAGGCATGTCGTCATCCAGGGTTATTGCGGCCATAAACAAGGATCCTGATGCGCCAATATTTTCTAAGGCAGATTATGGAATCGTCGGCGATCTTTTTGAAATTGTGCCTTTAATTGTAGATGAGATAAAGAGATTAAAGTGAGCTAAAGTGTTCAAGCTTCGCACCTTTTTTGTTTATTAAAGCTGGTAAGGGCCAAAATAAATTTTTAAAGCGAAATATTATACCTTAGGCTTCGACAACGGCACCAATAACAAACATTAAGACAATGCTTGAAACTACGTATAAGTTCAGTAAGTTATATATCGTTTGTGCCTGTCCATGGTACAATCCGTGGAGTGCTGGTTTAAAAGACCGATGAATCATTTCGCTTGAAAAATTGAATTTGGCTCCTTTACCGTCTTGAATTTGATAGAAATCAAGGGCGCGAAACCTGAGGTGTCTATTAGCTAACTTTAGGCACTATAATATACTATAATGAAATTGCATTTAGTGAGTTTAGGTTGCGTAAGAAATCTCGTTGACAGTGAAGTAATGCTGGGCCTGCTTGCAAAGGCCGGCTGGTCAACCACGCAGGACCCTGAAGAAGCCGATATAATAATTGTCAATACCTGCGGTTTTATCGAACCCGCAATTAATGAATCGATTGACACCATACTTGAACTGTCAAAGCTTAAACAAAGCAATAACTGCAAGAAACTGATTGTTACCGGATGCCTGCCGGAACGTTTCAGGGAGGAGATAGTATCTGCTCTTCCGGAAGTTGATTTTTTCCTTGGCACAGGGGCTTTTGATGAGATTGTGCATGCTGCTGCCGGCGGCTTAACCGATATTTCAAGATGTCTTTTGCCGGATCCGAACCTGGCGCCTCTTCAACCGCAGAATGTGCCGAGGATACACAGCTCTCCATACATGGCCTATGTAAAAGTTGCGGAAGGATGCGATAAGGGCTGCACATATTGCATTATTCCCAGGCTTCGCGGGAAATACAGAAGCCGTCCTTTTGAAGATATCGTTGCCGAAGCCCGTTCTTTGATACTGTCGGGTGTAAAGGAGTTGATACTGGTTGCTCAGGATTCAACATGTTACGGCAAGGATTTAAGCCCATCCATTGACCTTTGCATGCTGGTTGAGAGTATTGCAAACATATCGCAGAATGTATGGATCAGAATCCTGTACGGGCATCCGGAAAGTATAACCGAGTCTTTTATAAAAACGGTTGCAACGCGCAGCAATATATGTTCATATTTTGATATCCCGATTCAGCATGCAAGTCGATCTGTTTTAAAAAAGATGGGTCGTAAATATTCGAGTGACGACCTGTGCAGACTTATAGCAAAAATACGATCACTTGACACTGATGCAGTAATCAGGACTACCGTTATTGTGGGTTTTCCCGGGGAAACAGATAAAGAATTTCAGCAGGTTCTAAAATTCATACAGGAAATACGTTTTGATCATCTTGGCGCCTTCATTTATTCAGATTCCAAAGACCTCCCAAGCCACAGGCTTTCCGGACATGTTCCCGAAAAGATTGCAAGGGAGCGCTATGATTCGCTCATGTCCAGCCAGGCAAAAATATCTTTGGAAAATAATCGTAAGCGTATCGGCGAGGTTGTAAAGGTATTGGTGGAAGAAAAGGGGAAGGATAACATCTTTTTGGGTCGCAGCGCTTTTCAGGCCCCTGAGGTAGACGGCGTTACATATATAAATTCCGATCAATTACAGGCAGGTTGTTTTGCCAGCGTAAAAATTACAGATGCTCTTGAATATGACCTTATAGGAGAAGCTGTATGAGCGACCTCAAAAACAGGATATCAGCTTCAGCAAAACAGGACCTTGAAGATATTGAGATCGCCCTTAAACAGAATTTAAATCCATATCTTGATCTGGTTTCTCAGGCAGCGAGTCATATATTGTTTGCCGGCGGCAAGAGACTAAGGCCTTTGCTTATGGTACTTTCCGCCAGAATATGCGGTTATAATAGCAGCCCCGACAAGACTTTTTCGATTATGTTTGAATATCTTCATGCTGCCACACTTTTGCATGACGATCTTGTGGATGAGGCAATGCTTCGCAGGGGCAAACCTGTAGCCCATTCAATATGGGGCAATTCAATAGCGGTTCTTGTGGGTGATTTCCTTCTTGCGCGGGTTCTTTCAATCGCGGCTGATACAGGGCGCCTTGATGTCATCAAAATTATTTCGGAAATTACAGAAAATATGTCTCAAGGGGAGATCCACCAGCTTATGAGAAAGGGGCATCCGGATCTATCTGAAGAGGAGTATATGAAAATTATCCAAAATAAGACAGCTATCCTTTTTAAAGGCACATGTCAGGCAGGCGCGGTTATCGCAGATGCCCCGGAAAAAGAGGAAAGGGCTATGTCAAATTATGGTTTCAATCTCGGGATTGCCTTTCAGATGATTGATGATCTTCTCGATTATACGTCAGATGCCGGTATTCTTGGAAAGGAGGCAGGCGCAGACCTGAAAGAGGGAAAATTAACCCTGCCGCTCATATATGCATTAAAGCAGGCTGACTCAAATGATCGGGCCGTGATGGAGAAAATAATAAAAAATAAGGATTTTTCCACCGACGAATTTAAAATTTTATTAGAATTGTTAAATAAATACAAGGGGCTTAAATATACCGAAGAGTCGGCGGTAAAACATATTGCCAAGGCAAAGGAGGCTCTTGTCGGGGTTTTTAAGCCTTCAGAAACAAGGCAGCTACTTATAAATATTGCCGATTACGCGCTGGCACGGAAGTATTAAAAAATGAAACCGTCAAAACAGATATTGCTGCTTATTCTTTTTTTATTGATGATGCTTTCAGGGATTGTCCAGGCTGAAGAACACAGCGTGGTTTTGGTCATAGGAACAGGCATAGTATATGCTGATAACGTTGCTGCGGCAAGAGACCTGGCAATTTCCAACAGCCTGGTTTCGGCAATAGAAAATGTTGCAAAAGATTTTCTGCCGTTTGAGTCTCTGGTTCAGAATTTTAAGGTTATAAATGAAATTTTATATAGTAATACCGAAGAGTTTGTTAAGGGATACAAGGTGCTGACAGAGGCATTGGCCGGGGATGTTTACAGGGTAATGGTTCAGGCAACTGTTTCGATTGATAAGGTTCAGCAGAAACTCTCAATTGCAGGAATTATGATAGGCAAAAAGTCTATGCCGCGGGTTCTCTTTTTCATTTCAGAGCAAAGCACTGAAGATAGTTTGCTCCAATACTGGTGGGGAGAAGGTATGTCCGCGGTTAAAAGCGCTGCGGAAAACAGCATGGCCGGTCTAATGATGGAAAAGGGTTTTTTGATAATTGATTCAGAAAATCCGGCGCAAAATTTGAGGAATGAGACTTTAAGCTTAGAGCCTGAATCAGATCATAAGAAAGCTGTTGAACTCGGAGCCCGAGTTAATGCGGATGTGGTAATAGTCGGCAAAGCTATTGCAAGTAAAGCGCCTAATATTATGGGTAAAAACATAAAGTCATTCAAGGGGACTGTAATTGTACGGGCATTCAGGACAGACACCGGCGAAGAAATTGCCTCTGCCTCGCAAACATCCGCCTCTGCCAATGTGGATGATGTTGCAGGTGGAAGGGCTGCGCTTTCAGATGCGGGAGCCCTTGCCGGCAAAGTCCTTTCTTCGCAAATACTTGAAGAATGGCAAAAGGAAATAAAGAAGCCCGTTAATATTGAACTTGTTATTGAGGGAACCGCTAATTTCGCAAATTTTGTACAGTTTCGCAAAATTTTAAATGATATGCCTGGTGTAAATCGCGTTCAGCTTAAAGAGATGAGGATTGATGAATCTGTGATTTTCGTTGATTTTCAAGGAAATGCCAAGGAGCTTGCAGATGCTTTAATGCTTAAGGCATTTGATTCGTTCGGCATTAATATATATGAAGTGTCACAAAACAGTTTAAGGATTGAACTTATAACATCAGAATAGAATAGTTTGGCAGAATAGGATAATTTAGCTAAGTTGAAACAAAGAAATTCCGCAATTAATATCCCCAATATTTTAACCGTCATCAGGATATTACTTGTACCCCTTTTTATTATTTTCCTGCTGAAAAATATGTTTCACTTTGCACTTTTAGTATTTACTGTTGCGGCGATAAGCGACGGCCTTGACGGACTTTTTGCAAGGTATTTAGATCAGCGGACGCTATTGGGGGCTTATCTTGATCCGCTGGCAGACAAGCTGCTTTTGACCAGCGCTTTTGTTGTGCTGGCTGTTATTAAGATTATTCCCGCATGGCTTGCCGTTATTGTAATAAGCCGCGACATTTTAATAGTGCTTGGCATTGCCATTTTTGCCATGGCAGAGCTAAATATTGAAATTAGACCAAGGACAATCAGTAAATGGACAACCGTTTTCCAGCTATTCACCATTTTTTTTCTGCTGCTTGACCCCAAAATTCCCGGAGCTGATATGATTAAATGGATTTTATACTGGCTTACCGCAGGGATAACCATATTATCCGGTCTTCATTATACTTACATCGGCATGAACTTTATTCAGAATGCTTCCAACAATAACCGGAGAAATACATAACGAATTATTAATTCAAAGGTCTCACCTTGACAGGATAATTAATAGGTGATATCGGCTATTTCTAAAACAGGCACGTAGCTCAGGGGGAGAGCGCTACCCTGACACGGTAGAAGTCGTTGGTTCAAATCCAACCGTGCCTACCATAACATGAAACAGCTTTTCAATTATATCTTATTAATTCTTTTGGCCGGTTGCCTTATACTTATATTGCCTGCCAAAACCGTTTGTGCCGCCGGTATCCGTAAGGCTGTAGCAGCGGGCCGTTTCTATCCTGCTTCACGGTCTGAATTGGAGCAAACGATTGACAGTTTGACGTTTCAGGCAAAACAAACATCCATTCAGATCCCTCCTGATAAACAGCTTAAAGCTCTGATACTGCCGCATGCAGGGTATATTTATTCCGGGCTTACGGCAACTCATGCCTCGCTTGTATTAAGAAAAAATCAATTTGACAGGGTTATTTTGATGGGGCCGGATCATAAGATTGGTTTTAATAACTGCGCAATAACCAATGCAGATGCCTATGAAACCGTGCTCGGCCTTGTCAGACTGAATGATGATTCAGCAAAATTGCGCGCAAATCCCGATCTGTTTCAATCTATTCCAGACTCTGACAGGCTTGAACACTCATTGGAGGTTGTTCTGCCGTTTCTTCAGCGTTATCTGAATAAATTCGAAATAATACCGATTGTTACCGGCCGGACCGATGTAAAATTGCTGTCTCACGCAATTAAGTCTGTAATTGATGAAAAAACACTCCTGGTAGCAAGTTCGGATCTGTCTCACTACCTTTCATACCCTGAAGCCGTTAAAAGAGACAGAGAAACAATTAATATGATTTTAAACATGGAATCTGATAAGCTGTTAAAAAGCAGCAATCGCGCATGCGGCATAATACCTGTTCTAATCGTGCTTGAAATGGCCGCAAAACATGGCTGGAAACCGGTTCTTCTTCATTATTCAAACAGCGGGGACACTGCTGGAGGACGTTCACAGGTTGTCGGTTATGCGGCAATCGCATTTTATGGAGATTCATCTATGCAAAAAAAACATAATCACCAGCAAATTGATTCGCGACTTGGACAGGCTCTGGTTAAACTGGCCAGGCAAACCATTATGCAAAGACTGGGATTGGAAATTTCCGATAAAGAATCGGATTTAATGGTGGCTGCCGTTAAGGATGAAACGCTTAAGGCTCTCCGCGGCACTTTTGTAACCCTTAAGATTGGCGGCGATTTGCGTGGTTGCATCGGAAGCCTGGCAGCGGAAGAATCGATTGTTGACGGGGTAAAGCACAATGCCGTCAGCGCAGCGTTTCATGACCCTCGTTTTTCTCCTGTAACTGTTGAAGAAATAGAGGATGTGGACATAGAAATCAGCATTTTGACTAATCCTCAGCCTCTCGAATACATTGACGGTGCGGATTTGATCTCCAAGCTGAGAGTCAATGTCGACGGAGTTATTCTTCGAAAAGGGAGGGCCGGAGCCACGTTTTTGCCCCAGGTCTGGGAACAGCTTCCACGACCGGAAAAGTTTCTTTCCCATTTATGTGTAAAGGCCGGACTGTCGGCCAATGCATGGGAAAACACCAGGCTGGAAATATCGACTTACCATGTTCAATATTTTGAAGAGAAAAAGTGAACGAGCCATAACTCTGGTGGTCATTGCCACAGGCATTTCTTCTGTGGTAACTCAATTATTGATCATCCGCGAATTTCTGGCTCAATTTCAGGGAAACGAGTTTGTCATTGCCCTGATTCTTTTTAACTGGCTTATTATCGGCGGGATCGGCACCCTTCTGGCTCATCTGGCAATTAAAGGCTTTTGGCGGCCCACAGCCTACCGGCTTGGCTGGCTTTCCTTCTGCCTGGCCTGTGTTCCAACCTTGCAAATCATGGCCATCCGCGGTCTGCGTGATTATTTTTTTATTCACGGCGCTTCGGTCGGATTTTACCCAACCCTGACATATACCTTTATTACAATTGCCCCTTACGGACTGCTGCTTGGCTTTATCCTTCCATATAGCCTCTTTGTGCTCAGGCTTGAAAAACCGGATTATCCCGGGGCATTCATATACATGACAGACAATATCGGTAATGTGGCAGGCGGCGCTCTGTTTTCATTTATACTGATTTATCTCGCGACCCCTTTGCAGGCGGTTTTTCTGTCCAACCTCCCGCTGTTGGCGGCAACCTGTTTTCTATTTATCTCCATCCAACGGTATCATCTATCTGTTTTCATTGGCACAGGGCTGGCCATCGCAATTCTTCTGGCCGGTATTTTTATGGAGCCGGCATCACTTGCCGGCTTCAAAGGCGAACCAATATATTATAGCGAATCCAGATACGGCCGCATAGCCGTCTATAAAGATAATGACCAGTTTACTCTGTTTATGGACGGTACACCTGTGTTTAGCAGCCACAACCTGACCATGGCGGAAGAAACGATTCATTATCCAATGGCACAATCAACCGATCCCCGGAAAATTCTGATAATTTCGGCTCAAGGCGGGATGATTGAGGAATTGCAAAAATACCGGCTCGCACGCATAGATTATGTTGAGCTTGATCCAGAGGTTAGCTCTGCTTTGTTCAGGTTTGGTCTGATAAAGGATATTCCGGGTTTGCACGTTATTCATCAAGATGCCAGGGCATACCTGACAAAATCTGATGAAATCTATGACGCTATAATAGTCAATCTGCCTGAACCTGAAACTTTTCAAATAAACCGGTTTTTTACAACCCGCTTTTTTGCTCTGGCAAAGCAACATCTTGCAGGCTCGGGAATATTAAGTTTTTCAGTGCGGGGATTTGACAGCTACCTTGCCGAAACCCAGCGCCAAAAGATCTCTTCCCTGTATAATACCGTGTCAGAGTATTTTGACCATGTTTTGCTGCTGCCGGGGCAAAAGATTTTTTTTCTGTGCGGCAACCGCCCGATCAGGACGGATATTCCCGCGTGTCTTCTTGAAAAAGGGATTCAAACCTCTTACATCAGCGGCTTTTATTACGGCAATATGACAAACGAGAAAATAGCGGGATTAAACAATCTGCTCGATTCAGGCGCCCCTAAAAACATCGACGAATCCCCCCTGTTGATACGATTGATGTTTTCACAGTGGTTTGCCGAATTCTCCACATCCCCGAATCGATTCATCGTCGGCCTGACAATTTTGCTTTTAATATATATGTTCTTTATTAAAGCAGAAGAGTTTGTTCTCTTTTCAACCGGCTGCATGACCATGGGCAGCGAAATCCTGGTTGTTTTTGCTTTTCAGATTTTTTTCGGTTATATTTATTTTCAGATAGGCTTGATCATAACCGTTTTTTTAGCCGGCCTGCTGCCCGGCGCCTGGTTTGGTGAAAAACTACGTGGCCAAGGGAAACAGATGCTGATAATTGCAGACAGCCTGCTGATTATCCTTTTGGGGTTTTTTATTCTGGCCATTAAGTATGGCGGAGACCGGTTGCCGGTTGTTTTATTTCTTTTGTTTGGATTTGTGATTTCTTTGATATGCGGTTTTCAATTTCCTGTTGCGCTTCGTTTAAGAGGCGGTGATAATCGTGTGTTTACACGAGCCTTTTCCGCTGACTTGATAGGCGCCGCCTTTGGCACTCTGTTTACCAGCGTGGTGCTTATTCCATACCTTGGCATTGTATGGGCCACGACGGGATTAATCGGCCTGAAACTCACAAGCTTAACTATTATGGCGACAAGACATGAGAAAAATAAGCAGACGTAAATTCCTGTATTGTAGCGCGGCTGTTCTTTCAACTGCCATGCCTTTTCGTTCCTTTTGGCCTGTTGCAGTAACAGATAGCGAGGCATCCGGGTCCGTTGATATCAGCGGCAAGGTGTTTACAGGGGATGCGCCTGCAAAATTATGGAAATGGTCTCATGAAGGATTTCTTTATAAGAAGTTAAAAAAAAACAGGGTGGCATGCGGCATCTGCCCGAACAGATGTGTTCTGGCGACGGGCGATTTAAGCGTCTGCCGCAGTAAAGTTAATATTGACGGAACATTATACAGCCTGGCCTACGGCAACCCCTGCAGCGTGCATGTCGATCCAATAGAGAAAAAACCGCTTTTCCATTTTAAACCAAAATCAAGGGCATTTTCCATAGCTACCACAGGTTGCAATTTCCGCTGTTTGAACTGTCAAAACTGGGAGATTTCTCAGGTAAAACCATGGCAGGTGCGCCATGTCGAGCTTTTCCCGCCGGATGTTGTGATTGAGGCAAAGCGCGCCAAGGCCGAATCCATAGCATATACATATTCCGAACCAACCACCTTTTTTGAATACATGATCGACATCGCGCGTATCGCTAGGGAGGAGGGCATATATAACCTGTGGATATCGAACGGCTACATTAACAGAAAACCGCTGCTGGAGTTGTGCAAGGTTCTGGACGCAGCCAATGTAAACCTGAAGTCATACAGTGATGCCATATACAGGAAATTAAACGGCGGCAGGCTTGAGCCGGTGTTGAATACATTTAAGACACTGCATGAACAGGGGGTACACTTTGAAATGACTAATCTGGTAGTTCCGGGATATGTTGATGATGCTGATATGGCTAAAAGGATGTGCGAATGGATTCTCAAAAATCTCGGCCCTGATTATCCGTTGCATTTTTTACGATTTTTCCCCGGATACAAATTAGACAGGCTGGCGCCGACCCCCATATCTACCCTGAGCCGCTTTCGTGAATTGGCCATGCATGAGGGGATCCGTTATGTATATGTAGGCAATGTGCCAGGCCATGAAGGTAACAATACCTATTGCCATAATTGCGGAAAATTATTGGTTGAAAGAAAAGGATATTTAATTCCAATTTATAATCTTGCCGGAAATAGATGCAAGTTTTGCAAGAGCGTTATTCCAGGCGTATGGGTGTGATCTGGTTTTATTTGATCAGCTCTTTTGTCCTGTTTCTGTATTTAGCATGTACAGCGTTTGCCAGAGCGCCAAGCTCTTTGTGAACAGCATCTGGATCAAGAAGCTGTGGTGGCTGGATAAGGTTGAATTGTTCGATTCGTACAGGTTTAAAATAAAGGCTTTTTTCAACTGCGCCAAGTTCTTCGGGAGTAAAATTTTCGCCCATAAAATGCTTTTTTACAATATTTCCAACATCCATACTCCTTAAAAAATTTATAATAGTGAGCAGATCGTGGTTTTTTTCAAATTTAGCCAGGTTGGTGTTTACAGCTTTGCATTCCTCTTCAAGATTTTCGTGAGCCTCCGTATATTTATTATTCCATGTAACCAGCCTCTGATATGCCTCTAAAGCCAGCTTCCTGAATCTGGCCTTGTCGGTAAGGCCGTGCACCTTAATAGACCGGAGATCTTTTCGGCATTTTGAGTTTTTGCCGATCCGATCATTAAAAGGGGGTTCCTTTAACCCAAGAATGTTCACGAATTCGTTAATAAACCCGGTTTCAAAAAGTAAATCATACATGCGCGCAAAGCGGCAAAAGAGCATCTCCTGCAGTTGGGCGGCGTGCTGTGCCAATTCCTCAGCATAGTGGATCTGTTCTTCTATCAACCGCCTTTCGTAAAGATAATTTTGAATAACCTCCTCTTTGACCTCACGGGTCAATGCGGAGATGAAATCATCATGCATAGACAGTGTTCAGTTCCTCCTCTGTGATGTCAAACACCTCGACTGGAAAGGCTTCAACTTTGCCGGGATGATATAATATCTTTACAATCAGGCTAAAATCAATATTTATTTCCATTGAGGAGAGAGCCATGTTCGCAACATATACCGCAAAGTTTTTATGGAAACCCTCATTGGAGGATGCAGAATCGTTGATATGCTTACAGGCGAACAACTAAAATTTCTTGTTCCTGGTTTTCCCCCATTCCTTTAACTATTTCACAATATCTAAAAAATTAAGGTTTAGTCAAAACTGATAAACTCGTAAAAAGTCGAAAACACACATTTTTTGTCATTCCGGCCCCGCATCAAGTGCGGGATAAACTTCAGCCTGACACGTAGTGACACGAAGTGAAGCATCAGCGCTAACCGTTAGCGCTATCCAGTATTTTCAGGTAGTTGCAACAGCTATGGACTCCGGTTTTCACCGGAGTGACGACTTTTTACGAATTAGTCAAAACTATTGCCGATGTTTTGAGCATGATTAAGTACAAAAGAAAAAAGCGAAGACTTTTCAACCTTCGTTCGTATTAACTTATAAAAGTATACTTAACTCAGTTGAAAATATTCAAAGAAAGATCTATATGAGTAAACAATCATGAAGAAAAAAATGGTCGTAGCGGCGTTAGCTGTTTGTGTGGACGACGTGATGGATGTCGATATTTGAGATCTGGCAACGATACTCACAGCAGGAAATGAAATGCCTGCGTGAAGCGTAACCCGCGTATACCTGTAAGAGTGATATTGCTTATAAAACCAGTCATGGCGGCAGACATATAACAGTGAACATAGATATAAAACTCTCACATCTGGATGACGTGTCTCTGATCTACCAGATACAGAAGGGAAGCCATGAAGCGTTTGCAGCACTTGTATGTCGTCACTCTAATCGATGTTACAGGATTGCCTATCGCCTTGTTTCTAATAAGGACGATGCAGAGGACATTGTACAGGAAGCGTTTTTAAAATTATGGGGCAGACCAAAACTTTGGGATCCCAACAAACGAGCCAAATTCACAACCTGGTTTTATAAGGTGATCATAAACCAATGTCTTGATCACAACAAAAAGAAAAAGCCATTAGACCTACCCGAAGGTATAGAAGAGTTTATAGACAGAAATCCTGGGCAAGATGCTTTATTAGATGCTCATCAAAAACAGGCTATACTGGAAAGATCCATTCGTGAACTGTCGGAGAGGCAGCAATTGGCCGTTAACCTGTGCTTTTATGAAGGATTAAGCAATAATGAGGCCGCGGAAATCGTTGGCGTAAAAGTTAAAGCACTGCAATCTCTCCTCATGCGTGCCAAAACGATATTGAAGGACAAAGTCAAACAATATCTATACGGAGGTTTGATATGACAATTCACGTTAAACATTTCAAACAAAACATGCTTGTATATGGCTCTAATGTTTATAACTGGCCGGAGGGCATAAGAGAAGCAGGGCTTAAGGCTCTGGATAGATCTTCCGAGCTCCAGGCATTATTGGCGGATGAGGAATGCTTTGAAAAAGCTCTCAAAACGAGAAAATATGAAGAACCGAGCATAGATCTATCAGAGCGAATTATCTCAGCGACTCAACATATGAAGAAAAAAGAGCGGAGCAATTCTGGTGGGTTTTTTTCAGAGTTACTTTGGGAATTCAGTTTGCCTAAATCGGCACGTACAGCGGTTTTTGTTTCGCTCATTTTTGCTTTGATATTTGGATTTGCCATGAGCTTTTCAAATCCGTCGGGGTATGTTTCCGCCGAACAATACAAAACGAACTTAGAAGAGTTTCTATACTATGAAGGAGAGATACTATGAGCAAAAAAATAAAGGTTATGGTCTTTAGTTCACTTCTTCTGAATGCATTGCTTATCGGTGTCATAGTAGGCGATTTGTCACATCGCTTCAGCAGGGAACATTTTATTGGAAGGCACGCGGAGCTTATATCAAAATTGCCTAGGGATAAAGCAGCGTTGTTTCTTAAAACAGTGGAAAGTGTGCATCTAAATAATCGGAACATATACCATCAGATCCGAGAAGCAAGAAAAGAAGCGATGAAAATTTTAGCTGCACCTGAATTTGATGAAGCTGCCTACCGGCTTAAGCTGAAAAAACTTCACGAACTGGGCGACCTCAAGATGCAGGGGCTGGCAAATGCGACTATTGAACTAGCGATACAGTTTGGCCAGGAAGAGAGAAGGGCATTGGCTCAGCATCTGAGGCATGAACTGCGACGTCCACGAGACACCAAGTCTCCGCGCAATGCAAGAACGTCAAATCATGAAAATTTATGAACAGAGTTTGTTGGAGCTTTGGTATGAGATACGAGTAACACATGAATTCAATTAAAACAGGCTTAATAGAATTCAGGGAGCTTCTCCTGGCAATGGTCATGATGTCAGTGCTTGCAGGGTGCATGACTGTCGGGCCGGATTATGCGCTGCCTGATGTATCATTGCCCGCAGCATGGTCTGCTCAAATAAAGGGTGGCTTGATCGTCGAAGATTTAGACAGGAAAGCGCCGGCCGATTGGTGGTTGATACTCAATGATTCTGTACTGACAAGTCTGATTGAGCAGGCGGTCGCAAGCAACCTCGATTTAAAGGAGGCCCGAGCGAGGGTTCGGGAGGCGCGTGCCCTCCGTGGTATCAGCAAGGCCGATCGTTTTCCAACTATTGACGCCAGTGGTGCGGCAAGGTTGAGCCGTAGCAGCGAAAATACCGGTAGTGGGGCCGAGAGAAAGCTCTATTCAGCAGGCTTTGATGCTACCTGGGAGCTGGATTTATTTGGCGGAAAACAACGCGCCATAGAAGCGGCCGAAGCTAAGCTGCAGGTAAGTGAAGAGGACTTGCGGGACGTGCTTGTCAGCCTGCTTGCCGAAGTCGCCCTTAATTATGTCGAGGTGCGTTCGTTTCAGACCCGGTTGTTGGTTGCGCACGCCAATCTTGATGCACAGAAGGAAACATATAACATCGCCCAATGGCGTTTTCAGGCCGGCCTGTCGACTCGGCTCGACGTAGAACAGGCTAAGTACAATTTGGAGCAGACCCGATCCCAGATACCTGATCTAAATACCGGGGTCGCGCAAGCCAGGAATCGCTTATCCGTTCTGCTTGGACAATACCCTGGTTCCCTGGGAATGGCTTTGTCTGAACACAAAGCCATTCCGGTTACCCCTCTTGAGGTCGCTGTTGGTGTGCCGGCCGATGTCTTGCGACATCGGCCGGATGTCCGACGAGCAGAGCGTCAACTGGCCGCGCAAACCGCACAGGTAGGGGTTGCCACCGCGGATTTGTATCCCAAGTTTTCACTCCTCGGCTCCATTGGTCTTGAAGCCTTGTCGCTGGACAATCTGTTTTTAGCCGGCAGTCGAACCCACAGTATAGGACCACGCATTACCTGGCCTGTCTTTGATGCAGGAACTATCCGCAAAAACATCGACGTGCAATCTGCTCTGCAGGAGCAGGCGTTGATTCAATATGAGGCTGCAATCCTCAAAGCACTGGAGGAAGTCGAGAACGCGCTTATTGCTTATGCTGAAGAGCATAGTCGCAGACAGTCGCTAAGCGAGGCGACAGAGGCTGCACAGCAAGCCGTTGATCTTGCGCAAAGCCTGTATTTATCAGGACTGATCGATTTCACCGATGTGCTGGATGCACAGCGTTCATTGTTATCATTCCAAAACCAGCTATCTGTTAGTGAGAGTGAAGTAACCTCCAATCTGATAACTCTTTACAAGGCCCTCGGAGGGGGATGGACATCCCTTGTGATCAATGACAATCAATAGATTCAAGCATGGAAAGAAGCCATGAAATACAACATAAATTCAGAATCAAACATTAGCCAAACTCTGGGTATCGACCAGTCCCAAAACCACAGAAAGCATCTGAAACAATGGCTCATCATAGCTCTACTGGCAATAGTGGGGGGAACAAGCGCTGTTGTTTGGAAGAGGGTAGAAAAATCCGATTCCATGCAGTACCAGACCCAGAAAGTTCAGCAAGGAAACCTGACCATGACTGTGACAGCGACAGGTAACCTGGAGCCAACCAATCAGGTGGATGTGGGCACCGAGGTATCCGGAACCGTGGAAACCGTCGAGGTCGATTACAATGACCATGTAAAGATCGGCCAGGTCCTGGCGCGGCTGGACATGTCGAAGCTCCAAGCGCAGGTTCTAAAGTCGAAGGCGGCCCTGGAATCGGCCCGGGCAAAGGTTCTGGAAACACAGGCCACCGTCAATGAAACACGCAATGAACTGGAGCGGTTAAAGCGGGTCTGGGAATTGAGCGATAACAAGGTGCCATCGCAACACGACATGGATGCGGCACATGCGGCGCTGCAAAGAGCGCTGGCCGCCAAGACCACCGCAAAATCCCAAGTCTCTGAAGCCCAGGCCACTCTGGAAGCTAACGAGACGGATCTGTCTAAAGCAGTCATCCACTCGCCCATTAACGGTATTGTCCTTACGCGTAGCGTGGAACCCGGCCAAACTGTTGCCTCCTCATTGCAGTCCCCGGTGCTGTTCACTTTGGCCGAGGATCTGACCAAGATGGAACTCCACGTGGACGTGGACGAAGCCGATGTGGGTCAGGTAAAAGAGGGACAGGAGGCGACCTTTGCTGTCGATGCCCATCCAAATCGGACTTTTCCAGCGCTGATCGCCCAGGTCCGTTATGGCTCTCAGACTGTGAATGGTGTCGTTACGTACAAAACCGTACTAAATGTGGATAACTCAGATCTGTCCTTGCGGCCTGGAATGACGGCAACGGCAGACATCACCGTAAAAAAAGTCGAGAATGCAATCCTGTTACCAAATGCTGCATTGCGTTTTGCCCCTTTGATCAAAGAAAAAGAAGCTACATCCAATGGCGGCCTGTTCAGTAAACTCCTGCCAGGTCGGCATAGATCATCGCAGGAACAGCGTAAAAATGATATTGTCGATAACAAACAACGCGTCTGGACACTGCGCGATGGACAACTTATCGCTATTGGTATCATGACAGGAGTTACTGATGGCAAAATGACCGAGGTTATCAGTGGCGACATTGAGCCAGGGATGGAGCTCGTTGTCGATACAATGAGAGAGAGACAATGAAGACAACCACTTCCACTCAAACCGGCAAACACTACCTTATCGAGCTGAAGGGCGTAAACAAGGTATACGGCAAGGGTCCTGCAGCCATGCAGGCCCTACAGGAAATAGACTTGCGTATTTGTCAGGGTGAGTTCGTGGCTGTAATGGGGCCAAGTGGATCAGGCAAATCTACCTGCATGAATATTTTAGGTTGTTTAGATACTCCCAGCAGCGGTGTCTTCCTGTTTGAAGGCATTGACGTTGGAAAGCTGTCCCGCGACCAGCGTGCACTGTTACGCCGGCATTATCTGGGGTTTGTGTTTCAGGGCTTCAACCTCCTAAACCGCACTTCAGCTTTGGAAAATGTTGAACTACCCTTAATCTATCGCGGTACGCCTGTGGGAGAGCGAAGGGTACGCGCCCTTCAAGCCCTTGAAGCGGTTGGGCTTACAGGATGGGAAACGCACACGCCGGGCGAACTCTCCGGTGGACAGCAACAAAGGGTCGCCATAGCCCGTGCCATTGTTACTAATCCCAAGGTTCTGCTGGCCGACGAGCCCACCGGCAACCTGGATTCCGCGCGCAGTCGTGAAATCATGGAGGTGCTTGCTGCATTTAACAAAGAACGCGGCATAACAATCGCCATGGTGACTCATGATGCCAATATAGCGGTCTACGCAAAACGAATCATTCGCTTCTTCGACGGAAGCATCGATTCTGAAGAGGGAAAACCGGAGATTGCTTAATGTTCAGTGAAACAATTCTACTATCTTTGCGGGAAATTCGTCGCAACCTCATGCGCTCATCTCTGACAATTCTGGGTATCGTTATCGGGGTAGCTGCTGTGATCACCATGGTGACTTTGGGTAGAGGGGCCACGGCACAGGTAGCCTCCGATATCGCCAAATTGGGGACCAATCTGCTCCAGGTCAGACCGGGCCAGGATCGCCACGGTCCTGGTGGCACACATTCAACCGGTGACATGTTTAAGGCGAAAGATGCCGAGGCCATTGCCCAGGAGATTTTTGGCCTTTCTGCCGTAGCGCCGATTGCATCTCAGACAGTCCAATCTATTTACGGAAATGAAAACTGGTCTACCACAGTTACCGGCAGCACCAATGATTATTTGCAGGTCAGCAACTGGCTGCTTGAAAGCGGTCGTCAATTTATGGAAGGCGAACTTCGAGCAGGCAAAGCCGTGTGCATACTTGGTGCTACTGTGCGCAATAAGCTCTTTGGCGGCCGGAATCCTATAGGAGCCACCATTCGCCTGGGTAAGCTTTCCTGCAACGTGATCGGCGTATTAAATCCCAAAGGGCAGTCCAGCTTTGGCACGGATCAGGATGACTTCGTGCTTATTCCTTTACGCGTGCTTCAACGACGAATCACGGGGAATTCTGATGTGAGCCGTATTTTGGTTTCAGCGCATGATGGCGTTTCAACCAGGAAAGTCGAGCAGGATATCGAGCAACTGATGCGCGAGCGTCGTCACATTTCGCCGAGCAAAGATGATGATTTTTATGTCAGAGATATGCAAGAACTAGTCAGCACGATGACAGGGACAACCCGTGTACTTACCGGACTACTGGGGGCAGTGGCAGCAGTAAGCCTCCTTGTCGGCGGAATCGGCATAATGAATATCATGCTGGTGTCGGTTACGGAAAGAACGCGGGAGATCGGCATCAGACTCGCCATTGGCGCCCTGGAACGGGATGTTCTGATGCAGTTTTTGGTTGAGGCCGTAGTGTTGTCTTCCTTAGGAGGGGTGATCGGCATCGTTCTTGGGATCTCGGCTGCCGCGGTCGGCGCCATTGTCCTCGCTGTTCCCTTTGTCTTTGATCCTATAATTATCATAATCGCGTTCGTATTTTCTGCTGCGGTAGGTGTCGTTTTCGGCTACTTTCCAGCCAGGCAGGCCGGGCAAATGGACCCGATCGAAGCCCTTCGCTACGAATAACTGTTCTCTATTGTTTTTAATGCCTAACGAACATGCGTTTGCCCTGAAAATTGATCAAGGTAAACGCATGTGCAAATGAGAAACTGCTTTCTTTTTCAATTGTTTTTTTGTTCTTGCCGGAACCCCTGAATGAACACCGGCTTTTAGATCACAATTCAAACACTCATCCGGATTTGCCCATGGGTGGTGAATTCACCACTATATTCACTTTTAGATACAAATCCCCTTTTTTATCTCCTGCAACTATCCGCCCTAATCCTCGGATGCGCAGTTTGTTTCCATCCTTAATATTGGGTGGAATTGTCAATAAAAAGCTTCGTTTTTTAAAGCCGACCGGAATATTAATCAATTTGCGGGTACCGAAAAATGCTTCGCGGGAATTGATAAAGATGTTTCCATAGGAATTGGGGTCATTATCCATTGAGATCGGGCGTACAACCTGAATTTTCGATGTTGTGCGTTTTTGGGTAATTTTTCTTATTTTACTACTCACTCCGATTTTAGGTATCAGCGTAAAAAGCTTTAAAAATATAATACCGAAAATAAATCCGCCTATATGTGCCCACCATGCGATTCCGCCTATTTGGCCCGGGCTTGCCGTGGCGCTCAGGAACTGAAACAGGAACCAGATACCAAGAAAAAAATATGCGGGAATCTCTACAAAAGGGAAGAAGAAAAAAAAAGGTACCAGGGTTAGTATCTTGGCCCTGGGAAATAGAACGAAATAGGCTCCCATTATACCGGCAATCGCACCGCTGGCTCCGATGGTCGGTATTTGTGAATGCGGATTAGAAACAACGTGAACAATGCCGGATGCAAGACCGCAGAGAAGGTAAAAAGCGAGATACCGTATTGGGCCGAGTCGCTCTTCCACGTTATCGCCAAAGATATAGAGACTCCACATATTACTCAGAAGATGTAAGAATCCTCCATGGAGAAACATAAACGAAAACAAGGTGAGGAGATGTTCCCCTGATGTGAAACGAGAAGATATCTGGGGGATGAAATAGCGATCCGGGACAAGACCATATGTGTAGATAAATTCGTTTAAACGGTGGCCTTGCGCCAGCTCTATTAGAAAAAATATAACACTGATGCCGATAAGTGTATTGTTGACTACAGGATAGCTTGAAGAACGTTGCGAGCTTCGTAAAGGTATCATTATTTCAATTCTTTTATTCGGCTGGTTTTTCCGGCAGAGGGAAAAAATATTCACTGGTCTTAAAACAGACGCTTTTGCATGATTTAGGCATATAAGCATTAACCCAATCCAGCACATCGTGGCCGATGCAAAATTCACCCAACAAAGCAAGACTTGCGGAAGATGCCTGAGCCTCTTCGGCGTTTTTAAATTTTAAAGGAAGATCTGTTTGACTTGTCATTATTCATAAACTCGTAAAAACTTTCTTTACGAAACGTGTTAGGTGTTAAGTGTTAAGGGTTTGATATCCCAAATGGGGGTGTTGTTGTACATATCCAGACCTTTAACATAAATGACGTTGCTTTTTACTTTAAGTACTTCCAGAACCGACATGCCGATCGGGTTTGGTCTCCGTGGCGAGCAGCAGCTGAAAACCCCAATTATTTCTTTGCGATGCGGAGGGCTTTGCTTGAGATACCTGGAAGTGAATGCAGGACTTTTATGGAAATGGAAAATCACGACAATGTGCTGACCGGCCTTGATGTCCTCCATGCCCTCAATATATTCCTCATTAATAATCAGCCTTCCTTCAACATCTGAAACAGACCAATGCCTGGGAACCTTTTCAAATTCATGGCGCACAAAACCTATAGGCTTCATTTCAATTGCCATTGCACCTGTATCATTTTTATTTTTTTTCAAGCCTTGCCACCGATTCTATATGATATGTGTGAGGGAACATGTCAACCGGCTGTGTTTCCAGTAAATTATATTTATCCTTTATAAGCCCGATATCCCTTGCCATGGTTGTGGGATTGCAGGATACATAAACAATTTTTTCAGGCGCTATTTTAAGAACATGCTTTACTACATCCTTGTGCATACCTACTCTTGGAGGATCGATTATCATAACATCAGGGCTTTCCGTAACCTGCGGCAGGCAGTCCTTTATATCGCCATGGATAAACCGGCAATTTGATATCATGTTTTTTTTGCAGTTATTTTGCGCATTAGCCACGGCAGATGCAACTATCTCGATGCCTGTTATCTCTTTTGCACTGTCTGCAAGAAAAACAGATATCGCCCCTGTGCCGCTGTATAAATCCACAACCCTTTCTTTGCCGCTGAGTCCGGCATATTCCCTGACCGTCCGGAAAAGCTGCTCCGCACCAGCCGTGTTGGTTTGAAAAAACGAGTTTGCAGATATCTCAAACTCACAAGGACCGATTTTATCTTTTATGCAGGAGGCTCCGGCAAGTAATATTTCATATTCTCCAATGGCCACGCCGGCTTTGCGAGCAGTAATGTTATTTACAATCGAGACTATTTCCGGATATTTATTCATCAAGAGATCGGCGAGAGGCTGCAGAATTTTTTTGTTTTCTTCTGAAGTTATGATGTTAACCATCCATTGGTCATATGCAGCGGAATGTCTCAGCATAACAAACCGCCAGAACCCGATGTGGCTGTAAAGACTATATACGGGGGTTTTGGAGTTTTTAATATAATTTCTAACATCTTCGAGGATATGATTGCCTGATTTTGGCTGAAGCAGGCATGCCTTTGTGTCAAGCACCTTGCTAAATGTGCCAGGCACATGAAGACCGATGGCAAAGCCTGTATCAATATCCTTTTTATCCATCTCGTCAGGCAGCAGCCATTTTCGGTCGGAACATGTAAACTCCATCTTGTTTCTGTACTCAAAAATCCGGCTGGAAGGGATTGTTTTATGCACTACAGGATCATGTATAAGCCCTATATGTTCAATAGAATCGATGACATGCCCTTGTTTGAACTCAAGCTGCCTGTCATAAGCTAAAAACTGCCACTTACATCCGCCACAATAGTTGCTGTACATGCATGGCGGATCTATTCTATATGGAGACGGCTCCTTTATTAATACTATTCTGGCCTCTGCATAGCTTTTTTTCTTTTTAGTTATGAGGGCATCAACAAGGTCTAAAGGTACTGCCCCGTCAACAAAAACAGCCATGCCGTCAACACGCGCAAGCCCCTTTCCGCCAAAGGCGATATCCGAGATTCTAAGCTCCAGTGTCTGTCCTTTTTTAATACCCATAAAGCAAATCCTTATATAAAAACTTTTACCACAGAGTTCAAAGAGCACGCTGAGATTTTCTATAAAAAAGCATTTGCTCTGTGCTCTCTGTGTGCTCCGTGTTGAAAATGTTATGTCTTATTCAATTTTGCTCAAGAAGTTCGGTTCTCAACAGGTCAAGGGCTTTCATGGCAAATATTTTTTTATTCGTCAGCCTGTCATTGCCGGCAAAGTTGAAACAATAACCTTTTACATGTTTGGGCGTGGCAAGCCCGATACATACGGTTCCTACAGGCTTATCATCGGTTGCCCCACCGGGCCCCGCAATTCCGCTTGTTGAAAGTCCATAAGTTGCGCCGGCAATCCGTCGCACTCCTATAGCCATCTCTTTTGCAGTTTCTTCATGCACGGCTCCGTATCGTTTTATTGTTTCAGGCGATACTCCAAGCAGATTTATTTTGGCTTCATTCGAATATGTTATGCCGGATAAAAGAAAATAGTCCGAACTTCCCGGCACATTTGTAATCATATGGGATATAAGGCCGCCTGTACAGCTTTCGGCAATCGCAATGCCGGCATTTTGTCTGCAAAGGAGTTTGCCGATCTGCCTGACGATTTCAATTTCCGCCTTTTCGTCCAAACAGATTTCATTCCCTGTGTTTAGTGTTTCTGCTGCCATAGCTGAAATTTTCTCCTGTTAAATAAAAAGCAAGCATTTACGGGTTCAAAAGTTCACCTGAACCCTGAACCCGTAAACGATTACAATAAAAAAACTTGACAAATATATAACAAAATAACTATAGATAAAGTCTTATAGGAAAATTTACAAATGAAAACAATCGGAAATCATAAAATTAAAAATCTGTTATTTATATGGTGGTGGCAGACTTATATCAACGAGTTCGCCGGCGGAACTTCACCAACCTGATTTTAGTTAAAAGTTTTAATGACCGCAGGCAACTCAAAGCCTACGGTCTTTTTGTTTTAAAAAGGCTGTGGAAATCTTCACGGTCTTTTTTTATTTTGTAACAGAAAACCTGGTCATTGGGGTCTGGTTTCATTATTTAAAGAAGGATATATATGCTTATAAAACAATTCCCAGACAAAGATCAATTCCGCATTTTAGCCGGGCAAAATAATGTGATACCAGTTTGTGTTGAAATGCTGGCAGACACGGAAACCCCGGTTTCTTTGCTTAAAAAAGTCTATAATAATAAAGGCCCTGTTTTTTTGTTCGAAAGTGTAGAAGGAGGGGAACGTTGGGGAAGATACAGCTTTTTGAGCGCTTCCGCCAGATTTCATATCCGCGTATACTCGGAGTTCGTGGAAATTCAAAATAAGGGTTGCGTCAACAAGATTCCTCATAATGGAGAGCCGCTGACAGTTCTAAGGGACTTTATGAGCAGGTTTAATCCGGCTGATATGCCTGAACTGCCAAGGTTCTGGGGAGGGATGGTCGGTTACCTGGCTTATGAAATGGTTTCATTTATCGAAGCGGTCCCGAATCAATGGCCTGAAGAAAAACCGCTTGCAAATTTCATAGTGCCCGATGAACTGCTTATTTTTGATAATATTCGAAACACATTGCTTGGAATTGTTATAACCTTTCTTGATGAAGATCTGGAAAACAATCAAAAAACCGATCAGGCTGTAGAAAAAGCCTTTGAAAGCGCAATGTCGCGTGCCAAATTCATGCTACAGGTAATTGATCAACAATTACCCGTAAGCAATGACCGTGCTTATCAAAAGGGGTATAGTCTGATTCCCAGACAGGATGACGACACCTATCGGTCTCACGTAAAAAAGATAAAGGAATATATCCGGGCAGGGGATGTGATTCAGACGGTTATATCCCAGCCCTTTGTTTGCGAAGCGCCTCCTGATCTATGGATGCTCTATCGCGCTCAGCGACATATCAACCCATCCCCTTATCTGTATTTTATGCATATAGATGATGTGGCTCTTGTCGGCTCTTCGCCGGAAACAATGGTTCGGCTGGAAAACGGCATTGCCACCCTCAGGCCCATTGCCGGCACACGCCCGAGAGGAAAAAATGAACAAGAGGACAGAGCGCTTGCCGATGAACTTCTTGGCGATGAAAAGGAACGGGCTGAACACCTTATGCTGGTTGATCTTGGACGAAACGATCTTGGCCGGGTAGCAGAGGTGGGAACCGTGCAGGTAACCGATTTAATGGTTGTGGAACGATATTCTCATGTAATGCATCTTGTTTCCAATATATGCTGTGATCTGCGATCCGATTGTGACGCATGGGATCTTCTTGCCGCCACCTTTCCTGCAGGCACCCTGTCAGGAGCCCCAAAGGTCAGAGCCATGGAAATTATCGCGGAACTGGAAAAGGAACCAAGAGGGCCTTATGGGGGAGCTGTAGGTTATATTTCATTTAACGGAAATATGGATATGGCAATTACTATCCGGACCGCATGTATTGAAAACAGGCAGCTTACGGTTCGCGCAGGAGCCGGAATAGTCGCCGATTCCGACCCTGAGCGGGAACGGGTGGAAACCGTTAATAAGGCGATGGCGATACAGAAGGCTTTGGAGCTTTTGCAAGGAGAAAAGAGATGATCCTGATGATTGACAACTATGATTCATTTACCTACAACCTGGTTCAATATGTTGAGCAGTTAGGCTCTCAGGTTAAGGTCATCCGAAACGACGCGGCCGCTATTTCAGATATTGTTTTCTGGAATCCTTCAGGTATCATAATATCGCCGGGGCCGGGCAGGCCTGAATCGGCAGGAATAACCATTTCGGTAGTAAAGCATTTTTCCGGACATATCCCTATTCTTGGCGTATGCTTGGGGCATCAGGCCATTGCCGTGGCCTTTGGAGGCAGGGTTGTTTCAGCAAAGAGGCTCATGCACGGCAAAACCTCCATGATCCATGCTGATGGAAAAATGCTGTATCAGGGCATCAGCAAACCTTTTCAGGCCATGCGCTATCATTCTTTGTCCGTGTCCAGGGATGATCTGCCTGAATGTTTTGAAATCACCGCGGAGTCTGATGACGGGGAGATTATGGGAATCAGGCATCGCGAGCATTGCACGGAAGGGATTCAGTTTCATCCGGAATCAATCATGACCCCCTTGGGCAAGCGGATTCTAAGAAATTTTTTACAAACAACGTAACAGCTTAGCCTTCAAGGCAAAGCGCGCCAAATTTTTCCTTGGAAAAGTCGATAACAGAGAGGTCGATTTCATCGCGGAAAAAGAACAGCGGAAAATATATGTGCAAGTGGCTTATCTTTCCCGCGGCAATCCGCGGGGTATCAATGTTGGATAATTTTTATTTTAACAAAGATAGATGCGGGGGGGGGGATTTCACCCAAAAGATACTTGAGGCTCTACTTTTGCCCGTTGTTGTTAATTAGTCAAGGGACATACATATGACTGGGGAAATCCGAAAAGGGAGATTGGTTTTGGGGCGAACAATGTTCAGATTGATACTAAAGTTCCCCAAAGTCTCCCTCCGTTGAAGGGATTAGGTCTTTTTCAGTTTCATCGGTTTCAACCACATTGTTTTCCAGCTTGCGCTGCTTTTTTTCCTCTTTCTTTTTTTTCTTGTCCAATTCTTTCTGACGTTTCTTGAACTGGTAATGAGATTTTGCCATGGCGTTTCCTTTCTGGTTGGTTACCGGATCGATAAGATCTCTGACAACAGAGAAAAGAATCTCAGCCGACATAATTGTGGTTTTATGCAAGCGATCATTAAAAAAGGCACCCCCTGTTTCACAGGAGATGCCTTTAATTACCTTAAAAGCAGGTTAGACAACGGTCACATTGGCAGCAGCCGGACCTTTTGGTCCTTGCTCGATGTCAAAACTCACGCTCGCACCTTCACTGAGGGATTTAAAACCGGTAGCATTGATTGCGCTATGATGCACAAATACATCCGGTCCATCTTCCTGTTCGATGAATCCAAAACCTTTGTGGTCATTAAACCACTTAACAGTTCCATTTATCATAATATCATCCTCCTTTCTAAAAATTTCAATGTTACAAACTGAAGGATGATAACGTTTAATAAACGGATAATTCCCACAGAAAGAAACCCTCCTGCCAATTTATGGCGGGGCTTAATTGATAATATATATTAAGCACCTTTATACATAATAGCAAGCCAAATATTTATTTTTTTAAAATATCAACAAATCAGCGCCGTCTGCAGCTTTTGTCAGACCGCTTAGATGGGATATGCGGGACATCCGTAAATAAGCAAATAACCTGGCATATCATTATATTATTGATAGTATTTTTATATAGTTAGATTAGCTTTCATTGACGCACGGTGTGTTTTATATCAAATTATTATCATAAAATTGATGAATTCGTAAAAAGTTAAAAAGTTCTCTTTCCCGTCATTCCGGTAGATCCCGGATCAGGTCCGGGAGGAATCCAGTAAATTCAATGCGTTCTGGATGCCGGATCAAGTCCGGCATGACGATTTCGAGACTTTTTACGAAGCTGTCAAAATTGAGTGCCTAAAAATATTTAAAGGCTATACAAAAAAAATGATTTTACTGAGCATTTATCAATCAGATCTATTGCCTGGGGCACAAACTGCCTGTAAGCAAAGAGCTCTTGAATTGTCCAGCCATTACTGCTATGTTAAAAACAATACAATCCCCACAAAAATATTGTGGTAAGGTAAAAAACAGGTGCAGGCAATGCATGGATCCACAAATATTAAGTGAATATTTTAAAATCTGGCAGAAAGGATCAGCTATATACTCTGTCGAGCATGGTGTCTTTGCCGGAGAATTTATAGAGGATATGGCTTTTAAAGTAATATCGCGGTGGTGTTCAGGAGACAGAACCTGTTTATTTGCGCTTAAAAAGGGTTTAGGGATACAGGCTCAAGCATGCGAGTATTTGTATTGAATTTCCGGAAAAATGCTTGACTTGAAACCAATTAATTAATTATATTTCAATATATTTTAGTATTTTAATTTAAAATAACAGGTTAAGAAAACAGAATAAATTTATTGGGAAGGGGTTTCGATGAACAGAGTGGACTTAATCAATGCGCTTAAGGATAAAACCGGCATAAGCAAAAAAGGTGTTAAAAAGATCATTGATACATTTTTTAGCACAATAACAAAAACCATTTCCAATGGCGAACGTGTTGAAATCAGGGGTTTTGGAAGTTTTATCGTTAAAAAATACAAGCCGTATACAGGTCGAAACCCAAAAACCGGCAAACAGATTAAGGTACATTCCAAGAAACTGCCATTTTTCAAGGTAGGTAAAGAGTTAAAAGATATGGTCGATAATTAACAATAATGGGCGATTAACTCAGTGGGAGAGTGCTACCTTCACACGGTAGAAGTCGTTGGTTCAAATCCAACATCGCCTACCATTTGTGAGAAATATAAGGGGTTACGGTTTTTTTTATTAACTGTAACCCCTTTTTTGTCGAAAAAGAGGAAACGTAAAACCATAATACACTTGCCTTGGGATGGCAATCCGTGCTAACTTCTCGAATTAGCGCAAGATTATTTACAGGGAGGAGAAAATTTGATAGCAAAGATATTAAGCAGCGCTGTCATCGGTATAGATGCCTATCTTGTGGAGGTGGAAGTAGATATAGCACAAGGCCTTCCAACATTTACTACTGTGGGGCTCCCTGAAACAGCTGTAAAGGAAAGCAAGGAAAGGGTTAAATCCGCCATTAATAATTCCGGCTACAGCTTTCCCGACGACAGGATAACTGTAAATTTAGCCCCGGCAGACATCAAAAAGGAAGGCACCGGTTTTGATCTTCCGATAGCGTTGGGCATATTGGTCGCATCAGGCATAATCCCCAGGGAAATAGCCTCCAGATACCTTGTCTTGGGCGAGCTTTCACTGGATGGCCGTATAAAATCCGTAAAGGGGTCTCTTCCCATGGCCATTGCCGCAAAAGCTGCCGGCTATCCAGGAATTGTCGTACCATACGATAACAGGCATGAAGCATCAGTGGTAGATGAAATATCGGTTCTTCCTGTGAAAACTCTGTCCCAGATAGTTGATTTTTTTTGCGGATTCACTCAAATCGAACCTGAAAAAACCGATATTTCTACTATACTTGGCCAGGCAGGCAAGTTTGAAGTGGATTTTTCCGAAGTCATGGGCCAGGAACATGTAAAGCGGGCTCTGGAGGTAGCATCAGCCGGAGGCCACAATTTAATTATGGTCGGCCCACCAGGTTCCGGGAAAACCATGCTGGCAAAACGTTTGCCGACCATACTCCCGCCTCTTACATTTGACGAATCAATTGAAACCACCAAAATTTATTCCGTAGTTGGAATGCTTTCAAAAGGTCAGGCCCTGGTTACAAAAAGGCCTTTCAGGTCTCCTCACCATACAATCTCGGATGCAGGTTTAATCGGAGGCGGACATATCCCCAGACCGGGCGAGGTGAGCATGGCTCATAATGGAGTTCTCTTTCTGGATGAACTTCCGGAATTTAAAAAACATGTATTAGAAGTTCTGCGGCAACCGTTAGAAGATTTAAATGTGACTATTTCACGTGCCTCATCAACCATAACCTACCCTGCCAGTTTTATGCTGGTCGCCGCCATGAACCCGTGTCCGTGCGGCTACTTTTCCGACCCCAAGCACGAGTGCCGGTGCACATATCATCAGATTCATAAGTACAGATCAAAGATTTCAGGCCCGTTAATGGACAGGATAGATATTCATGTTGAAGTACCTGCGGTTCAATATAGAGACCTCTCAAGGGAAGCATGGGCTGAATCGTCAGAAGATATTATGAAACGGGTCCTTGCATCCAGACTAATTCAATACGAACGATTTGTTAGAACAAAAATATTTTGCAATTCCCATATGAACAATCGTCATATAAAAAAATATTGCAAAATCGACGATGCATCCTGCAGTCTTCTTGAATCGGCCATAGACAAGCTCGGTCTGTCTGCCCGCGCTTATAACCGTATTCTGAAAATCGCCCGCACCATCGCCGATTTAGCCGGAGAAAAAGATATCCAGATCGATCATCTTTCCGAGGCAATTCAATACAGAAGTCTGGACAGAAACAGACGCGGATTTTGATGGCGTCGTAAAAAGTCCCATCTACCGCGTTACAGGAGTTTTTCGAGATCCTCGACATACTATAATGTATGCCTTCGGTCCTGAAAAACTCCTGCGCCTTGTATATAAACCTTTTTACTTAGCCATCTATAGTTAAATTTGTGACTTTTTAAGAATTTAATAAAGAGTTAGGATGTTATGAAAAGTTTATGGAACGACAATGAGGCAAAAAGCTTTTTAGGCAATCCATTAGAGCTCAGGGCTTACACCTCCAGATTATTAGGCCGGGAATCCGGTCTGGTTTTACATGGCGGAGGCAACACATCCTTAAAGGCTGAAATAAAAAACCTCTTCGGCGATATTGAAGAGGTGCTTTATATAAAAGGAAGCGGCTTGGATCTGAAAACGATTCAGGCCGCAGGATTTGCTCCTGTCAAGCTTGAAGCGCTGAAAAGGATGGTGGAACTTGAGCGCCTGTCTGATACGGATATGCTGCGGCTTCAAAAAACCGCAATGATTGATTATTTAGCCCCGAATCCTTCTATAGAAGCCATCCTGCATGCCATTATACCGTTTAAATATGTTGATCACACTCATGCGGATGCGGTTGTAACAATCACTAATAACGAAAAAGGCAAAAGGCTGATTAGAGAAATTTATAAAGACAGTGTCTTGATTGTGCCTTATGTAATGTCCGGTTTTATCCTGGCAAAAAAAGTTTATGAAATGACCCGCAACATCAACTGGCATGAGATTAAAGGCATAATTTTAATGAACCACGGCGTCTTTACTTTTTCAGACAATGCCAAAGCAAGTTATAAGCAGATGATCCATCTTGTTTCCCTTGCTGAAGACTATCTTCAGGCAAGCGGGGCATTTGACTCTATTGCCAGGGCGGAACCTGGAGAAGATCTTCTTACACTGGCAAAAATCCGCAAACAGGTTTCTCTAACAAAAGGATCTGCCATGATAGCCAAATTAAATAGCGCCCCTGAAGTCTGCGGCTTTGCCAATCTGACCAATGTAGATTCAATTGCCGTCCGCGGCCCTTTAACTCCTGATCATGTGGTCCGCACAAAGCGTATACCGGTTGTAATAAAAAAGGATATTGAAAAAGAAATAACCGGCTTTTGCTCGGCATACAAAGAGTATTTTCAGCGAAATACCGATGGCCGTCTGCTTTGCCTTGATCCAGCCCCCAGATGGGGAGTCTGGCCCGGGCACGGTATAATGGCTTTTGGGCAAAGTGCAGGGGAAGCAAATATTGTTTCCGATATTGCTTTTCATACTATCCGGGCAATTCAGTGGGGTGAAGCCATAGGCGGCTGGAAAGCCCTGCCGGAAAAAGATATTTTCGATATGGAATACTGGGAGTTGCAACAATCAAAATTGCGCAGAAAAGACACAACTCGAATATTTCAGGGCAAGATAGCTCTTGTTACCGGCGCTGCAAGCGGCATAGGGCTTGCCTGTGCCAAAGGTCTGCATGAACATGGCGCCGCAGTTGTCGGCATGGATCTAAACCCCGCAATCACCCGGATGTTTGATCAGCCTGATCTAATAGGATTAACTTGTGATATTTCGGATGATAAAATCATAAAGCAAGCAATAGAATTTACTGTTCGCAGTTTTGGCGGCCTCGATATATTGATAAATAATGCAGGAATATTTACCCGCAGCCAAAGCATTGAAGAGATGGATGCTGAAACCTGGAATCAAAGCATGGAGATCAATTTGTCGAGTCACCAGAGATTGCTGAAAGCATGCATCCCTTATCTCAAACAGGGTGTTGATCCGTCTGTGATATTTATCGCTTCAAAAAACGTCCCTGCTCCCGGTCCCGGCGCTTCAGCCTATTCGGTTGCCAAGGCTGGTTTAACTCAGCTTGCCAGGGTGGCTGCTCTGGAACTGGCCGCAGATGGAATTAGAGTTAATATCATTCATCCTGATGCAGTGTTTGATACCGGCATATGGACTCAGAAGGTCTTAAATGAGCGAGCTAAACATTACGGACTTACTGTTGCGGAATATAAAACCAAAAATCTGCTAAAAACCGAAGTTACATCAAAAGATGTAGCCAATCTGATTTGCTGCATGGCAGGCCCGGCTTTTGCCAAAACAACAGGGGCACAGGTCCCGATAGATGGCGGCAATGAAAGAGTGATTTAGACAAAAGGAGACAAATAAATGCCTGATATAGATGAAATAAAAGAGGCTAAAAAGTTTTATTCAGACATTCCCCAAAAGACGGAAGGTTTTTTTCTTAAGGGATCAAATTCTCTGGACTGGGGTATTAAAAACCGGCTTGCCCGGATCTTTAACCCTGAATCCGGGCGCACAGTCATGCTGGCCGTAGACCACGGCTATTTCCAGGGCCCGACCACAGGTCTGGAACGGATTGACATAAACATTCTTCCGCTGGTTCCTTATGCGGACACACTTATGTTAACACGAGGTATATTAAGAAGTATTGTTCCTCCGACAACGACAAAGTCCATTGTTCTGAGAGTTTCCGGCGGAACAAGCATTCTAACGGAACTTTCCAATGAAGATATTGCCGTGGATATCGAGGAGTCCATACGTCTCAATGTTTGCGCCATGGCTGTGCAGGTATTCATCGGCGGCGAACATGAAAGGAAATCGATTAAAAACATGACCACCATGGTGGATATGGGAATGCGTTATGGAATTCCGACCCTGGCAGTGACCGCGGTCGGCAAAGATATGAACCGCGATGTGCGCTACTTCAGGCTTGCTGTCAGGATTTGCGCTGAGTTAGGAGCACACTACATAAAAACATACTATATTGAAAAAGGCTTTGAAACCGTCACATCTTCCTGCCCTGTTCCCATCGTCATGGCCGGCGGGAAAAAAATACCTGAACTTGATGCCTTAACAATGGCTTATAACGCAGTCCAGCAGGGCGCCAGCGGGGTTGACATGGGACGCAATATCTTCCAGTCCGAGTCCCCAATCGCTATGATTCAGGCCGTACGGGCTGTTGTCCATGATAATGAGACTCCGGAAAAAGCCTTTGATCTCTATAATACCATAAAGAACCAATCTGCCGGTTCATAAAGATGAACGTTCAATGTTCATTTTTTTTCAGTTTAGTGCTTATGAGAATCAGAGGTTGGAGGTCATAAGATAAAGAGCCGGAACATATAGAAGTGTTAAAACTGTTAATCGTCTGCCACTCTATCGCCTTCACCAAGATCTTCGTCATCTTCTATAAGATTTTGGGGAAGTATGGTTGTGACCTCACCGGCTGGAAGCTCTTGCACGTCTTTGAGTTTTCTTCCAACAGCTCTTGACCTCACCTTGGCCTTTTCGATTGTGTCCGATGCCTGATGCAGCTTTTTTCCCACTGCATCCAAAACATCGCCGTACTTCGTCCACTCGGTCTTGACCGCCGCGAGGAGGTTCCATACCTCACTTGAACGTTTCTGGATGGCCAGCGTACGGAAACCCATCTGAAGGCTACTCAAAATTGACCACAATGTAGTTGGGCCGGCGATAACCACACGGTACTCTCGTTGGATGACCTCGATTAAACCCGTCCTGCGAATAACTTCGGCAAAGAGGCCCTCTATGGGCAAGAACAAGATGCCGAAGTCCGTGGTTTTTGGCGGGCTTAAATACTTTTTGCTGATGTCTCGTGCACAGGTCTTGACGCGGTTCTCTAGTTGTTTTCCCGCCATCTCCACACCTTCGACATCAGCCAGTTCTTGAGCCTCGATCAGGCGCTGATAGTCTTCGACAGGGAACTTGGCGTCAATCGGGAGCCAAACGTTCTCATCCTGGTTCGCACCTTGTCCCGGCAACTTGATCGCAAACTCGACACGCTCGCCACCATCCTTCGTGGCCACGTTGGTGGCGAACTGGTCGGGATTGAGCACTTGCTCCAATAGCGTACCAAGCTGCACTTCACCCCAAGTTCCACGCGTCTTGACATTTGTAAGCACCTTCTTGAGGTCGCCAACGCCCGTGGCCAGTGTCTGCATCTCTCCAAGCCCCTTATGCACCTGTTCCAGTCGTTCGCTGACTTGCTTGAATGACTCGCCCAGACGCTTTTCCAGAGTCCCCTGGAGTTTCTCGTCCACGGTTTGCCGCATTTGATCAAGCTGTTTGGCGTTGTCAATCTGCATGCTTTGAAGTTTGCCTTCCACCGTGACCCTGACCGCCTCCAGCTTCTTCTCATTTGTATCCGAAAGCTTCGCAATCGTAGATGACATGGTCTCAAGCTGGCTTTTTTGGATATTGGCCAATTCGCCCATTGTCTTGGCCATCGTCTCCGAAATGCTTTTCAGCGTACCCACGACTTCTTCCCGGAGTTGTTTGGCTCCGGTGGCAGACTCGGCACGGACACCATCCAGCCGCTCACCGCTGGCTTTGGCAAAGGATGTAAGCTGACCGGAGAAAGCATCGAGTTGCCCCTTCTGTGTGCCGGCAACATCCATCATTCGTTGTACTACGGAATCACCGAACACCTTGAAGGCTTCGGTGAGTTCCTGTCTTTGATCTTTCGCTGTCTTACCCTGTTCGTCTCTGCTCTGAGCCACTTCTTCTCTAACCGCACGCTCGGTACGTTCCTGTGCTTTTTCGAAAGCATCAAGACGGAAACCAAGTGTGGAGGTATCGGCTTGCGATGCTTTCTTTAAAAGCATGAGCAGGAGAGCCACCGTGACGACCAGCAGGACGACAGTCACGATCAGTAGAATATCAGTCACGGGCGACCTCCTCCGAAAAATTTCTTGTTTGGGTCATCATATGGCAGATAACAGTGTTACCCTAAATGAGCGTAAACAAAACAGAAAAGAAGGCAAAGCATTATGTTTCCATTATCATTATCGCCTGTCGTAAATGACAAAAGCGTGTGCTTCGTGGTTTAATTTTTCTTATCCCGCTCCTGGTTCCAGCGCACCCAGTCGTTTATATCCTCGCCGGCAAGAAACGGCATCGGCTTTGTGGCTGTGCCGTCAGGCCGGATAATGATCTGCTGCATGGATTTTACGATATATGTCCATTCTTCCATTGATACCGGATGCGGCCCGGCAACCGGATGCGGTCCAAGCACTTTGGTCGGTTTCATGATTTGCTGAGGTTGCGAAGCAGTATCCGGCTTTGGGGCGCTGCTTACTCCAACCTCGCCCCAGTAAACTTTAACCAGTACGGTGTTGTCTTCCCCAACATTTACCCTGTAAACAGTGCCGCGCACACCCGCAACTGATGTTTTTGTTGAAACTGCAAAACGTCCTTTTTGACCTAACATTTTTGATACATTTGCCCATGTTTTCCCTAAAACCATGCTTATATTTATATCTCTTTGTTTTGTCTTTTTGTCAAACTCAACACTCACAATCTCAAGGGTTGTAAGTTCATCAAAACGTATCAGGCTGTTATCAGGCAGTTTAAGCTCTATTCTGGAGCCTTTTTTTGTGCTGATCCGATCACCATGGGCAACATAATCTCCAGGCGCTAAAGGTTGAGGCTTTATCATCCCTTTTTTAATCACCTCAATCTTTCCTTCAAGCAGGGTAACTTCCGCCATATCACCTTTTATTTCAATTCCAACCGCCTTATTTTCAGCATGTGCGGGATAAGGAAACAGAAGAACTAAAAGAAAAAACAAAGGCATTGCCCTGTTAATAATAAGCCTCATAATAATATACTCCAAGTTAATAATCGGGATAAGGATTAAGAGGCAGGGATTAAGGGGTAAGATTGCAGAGAAATTATTAGTCTTTAATCCTCTAATCCCTTAATCCTCTAATCCCTTAATCCTCTAATCCCTTAATCCTCACTATAGCTGAGATTTAAGTAAGCGAATACTTAAAAGCGCGTCTGCGCCTGAAACCGGGCCTATCGCGTCAAACTCTCCTGTCGCAAGATCCTTTGCCACCATAATGCCGCGGGTGGTGCAAATCATAACAGCATTGAAATATGGAAGATCATTTCTCAAATCCGGAAAAGGGGAAACACCCCCAATAAACCTGGTAGCCAGATCATCAACACCGGTGAGCTTTATGAGAATATCTTCTATCATCATTGCAAATTCTGCGCGGGTTATAGTCTGATACGGTTTATATGTGTGGTCCGGAAAAGGCTGAAGCCCCTTGATTCCTATTTCGATTACAGCATCAATATCAGCTTTCAGCACATGATCATCTATGTCGGTTGCCGGCAGAATCTTTACAGATGTTTCAGTTTCCAATTGCTGTTCAGGGCTTTTAAATGCGCTGTCGAATTCTTTTGGAACCCTTTTTTTAAAAATCTCATCAACGTTAAGCTCCTCAATAAAAAGGGCGGCAACATCTGCGCGGGTAATCTTTTCAACAAGAGCGATCTTTTTTCCGATTTTTGAACCAGGCATGGCTCTTTCGATTTTCTGAACAAGAGCGTATTCCTTATCAGCCTCTGCAATATATCCATTGTCTAATTCAAGTACTTTTGAAAACTGGTCCACGGCCTTACGGAACTTATAAGAGATTTTATAGGCCAGACCCATGTAGAAATATGGTTCGGAAACATCTTTGGAAATCAACACGGCTTTATCAAATTCCTCTTCAACCAGCTCAAGCCAGTTTTCATCAATATTTGTCTCGCCCATTATATAAACCCGCATAAATCCCACATTAACCTCTATTTTTTGCTCATCTCCCCGTGCATATTTCCTTGCCTCTTTCATGGTTTTAAGGCTGTTATTAAAATCAGCTTTTAATCCCTCAACAAGGCCGAGTCCCACATAAGCCGGTGAAAATTTCGGATTCAACTCTTTTGCTCTGTTGAATTCACGAAATGCCGCGTCAATCTTGCCTGCCTTCATCAGCTTATTGCCGTTGACAACATGGTGCTCCGGCGTATCAAGCTCAGCTTTCGGAGCCATTGCCCTTGGTCCGCATGCGTAAAGGAAAAGCAGGCTGATAACAGCCAGCATAATAAATATCTTTTTAGCAAACATAATTCCTCCTTAAATATTTTTTTGAGCTTTTCGCCTAATCTACCACAATCATCACACGGCATTTTTTCAAGAATGAAAGATGCTCTGAAGCGCTTCGAAGTCTGGAAGCATCTGCATTGCTTACAACTATATCGGAACGGCCCTGCCCTTCAGTTCTAAGCCCTTTAACGGTTAAAGGGCTGTTTGTGACCCTGGGATTGCTCTGAGCGGCCGTAAGATCCTTTGCATATCCGCTCATTCCCTGTTGCACGGCAAACTCGCGGCTTACATATGCTGATCCGTAAACCTCCTCGCCGTTTTCATTAAGAATTTTCGGCGCCATTGCAGGTCTCGCATTAATTCCTCTTGCGTCGATTACCATGCCTGTGAAAACCTCTGATACAGATTTTAGCTCCGGAGCTGAAGGCTCAACGATTGGGGCTTTGTGAACAGGCGGCACAGGCATAATCGATTCAACCTGTTGGATTTCCACAGGAAGAATCAGTTGAGCAAAACCTCCCATCAGGCTCATTTGCATGATAACCTCAACAGTTCCATCCGACATATATTCCTGGTGGACTATCTGAGCTCCTTTAACCATTCCCTCGATCTGGGACATAATGATGTCGCTTGAAATCGCAAAGTCTTTGACAATGGTTGTTGAACTGATTCTCACTCCTTTTGTAACTTCAAGAAGGTTGCGCATAGCATCCAGTTTTGCAGCCCTTAAAGCCATGGGACGTGCCTGAGGTTTGCCATAATATTGTTCGGGCGGAACTCCGATCCCTTTTGCCTGAACAACCCCCTTTGTCCAGTTAATGTCGCCGGTTCCAGCCTGTTCGACTAAATCCTGCCATTGCTGACAATAAACAGAAGCTGGCAGAACAAGCAGCCCGACAAACACTATTGCTAAGATTGCGTACTTTTTCATATTACCTCCCTGTGTAATGTTTTAGTTTTTAAAATTTATATCCTTTCTTTGAGTCTTTGTGTCTTAGCGGCTAAATTATTACCTTTTTTACTTTCCTGAACCGTATGTTGCCATATAATACTTTGCCGCTTTATTGCCTGGATTTATGTTAAGGGTCTTTTGCCAGTATTTTAAGGCGTCCCCTTTTTTCCCTGATGTAAAAGCATCCCATGCGGAATCATTATAAACCTTGGCAAGGTTAAGAATAGCATCCCTGTCATTGCTGTTTATCTCCAGGGTTTTTCCCCATTGCTTTATGGCTGCCTCTTTTTTCCCTGTATTATAGTAAATCCATCCAATTTCATTAAGCGCTTTTGTATATGAAGGTTTGATTTCGAGCGTCCTGTTGTATTCAAGCAATGCATTCGCAATCATATCCGCATTATGAAAGGCTTTTGCCAGCCTGAAATGGGTGTCTGCCTCTCCGGAATCGGCATTCCTCGCCTTTTTCAGATATTCGATAGCCATAACCGGATTACGTCTGAAATTGTAGATAGTTCCAAGAAAATAGTAGCTGTCTGCACTGTTTGGATCAATTTGAATTATTTTATTAAACCTCTCAAAGGCCTGGTTCATTTCCCCTTTACGCAGGTGAAGAATACCCAGCCACAAGAGTGCGAAAGTATTTTGCCTGTCTATATCTGCAACAGTTAAAAATTCTCTGAAAGCTTTGTCAAATTCGTCTTTTTTCCCATACAGGATGCCAAGCTGGTTATGCGCATATTCATTTTCAGGATCAAGTTGTATTGCTTGTTCAAAACTGCTTAAAGCTTTGTCCAAATTCCCCTTGTAATGATAGTCAGCCCCCTGAAATATCAGCTCATTTACATCCGCGGCCGCAACAATACCACTGCAACAAAAAAACAGCATAATAGCAAGGAAGATATATTTCCCCCTAATCCCTGATCCCTGGCCCCTGATTTTCATTCAAGCCCCCTTGCCACCGCATCCACAATCTTTTCTCTGAAAGCAGGCTGCGTTAGCATTGCTTCATCATCAGGATTGGATATAAATCCTGTTTCAAGGAGTATCGCAGGCATTTTAGCACGACGCAAAACATAGAAATCGGCTGAATGAACCCCCCTGCTTTTCAGCGGCAGTCTTTTTTTAAAACGCGCCTGAAAAGCCTTTGCAAACTCTCCGCTTTCACTCCAGTTAAGATTTTGTTCAAACTTAAACAAAATCTCTTCAATATCTATATACCCCTGCTTTTTTTTGTAAGGCTCATCATACTTAAGCACCGAATTCTCCAGGGCCGCTACCCCCGCAGCCTCTGTGCTCGAAGCCTTTTCCGAACAGAAATATGTTTCCGAGCCGTTGGGCTCTCTGTTTTTGTTTGCATTTATGTGTATGCTGATAAAGAGGTCTGCCTGAAATTGATTTGCAGTAACGGTTCTTGCGCTAAGAGGAATATAATAGTCGCCTGTCCTGGTCAGAAAGGATTTGATTTTTCCCTCCCTGGCCAGCCTTTCATGCAACTTTAGCGCAAGATCCAGAGTTACCTCTTTTTCTTTCAGCCCGTTTTGTCCAACAGCGCCCGGATCAAATCCACCATGACCCGCATCAATCACAACCCGTTTTACTTTATAACCCAGCCCTTTCTCAGCATGCAGTTTTTTAAGCATCTCCTCTTCTTCCCGCATTGCCTCCTTTTCAAGAGGTGTAAGCGGTTTTTTCTTTTTTGCAGACCGGGGTATAGGTTTTTGGGTCGTGATTTCGATCATCATGCGGGAATATGTATCAAATGGATTCAAACGTACGGCTTGTCTGAACGCAGCCACAGCTTCTGCTTTTTGGTCAAGTCCAAGATGCGCCCGTCCAAGAAGACCAAACGCCCAGTCGCTTTTCGGATCTATGCGCAAAGCCTCTTGAAGCGCCTTGATTGCTTTAGGGAAATCTTTCTTCTGGATCAGATCCTGCCCTTCAAGCGCCAAATCAAATGCACTCTCAGGCCACCCCAAAACCGGACATGTCAGCAAGCCGTATGAAACAAAGGCGCTGTGGCTTAAAAGCTTTATAAAAAGTCTTCTATCCATTTGATCCACAGATTACGCAGATTTCACAAAGTTATTGGGTTAAATTTTCCTTCTCTTGTATAAAAGAAAATGCATCCATGTCAGGCGCTTCGAGCCAGGGGTTTATATTTATATTTTTACCCCATATTATTGTATCGTCGGGCGGCACCTTGCCCCAGAAATTATGACGGGCATCAATATAAATAGTTGAAAAAGATTGAATTGCCACGGCATTTTCCACAAAGTTATTGTGATGAATTTCTGGTTTTGACATGCCCACACATTCTATTCCGCCGGTCCCCAGGTTTTTTGCAATCGTATTATACAATATTCTCGGTCCGGCATCATTGCCGCACCGAATCCCGCTTTGAGAATTATTTACAATATGGCAGTATGCAATTTCAGGCATTCCATGCCGGACATCTATAGCTGTTGTGGCATATTCAAATTTGCAGTATTTAAAAAAGCTGCTGACTTTAGTCGGCTCTGAAAAACATATGGCATGTCTATAATCTCCGGGCGAAGGGGAAGAGCCTGAAGATGTAAATATAATCGGGTTGTCTTTTGTTCCCCTGGCAGCTATGCCGCCGTTTTTTGCTATAATCGAAAACTGCTTGTCAAACAAAAGCATAACCCCGGGCTGGATATAAAGTGTTGCACCGTTATCCAGTATCAGGTCGTTTGTTATTCTGTAAGGGCTGTCAGAGAATGCAAGGATAGAATCGGTATCGATCCGTCCGCCAGGATTTTCCGTTATAACCGGAATAGCGATCGGTTTCCCATCAGGATACGGACCATCGAGGATTGTTTTGATATTTATCCGCCCACTGGTATTGGTCAAAAGGTCATGCCAGTCAGCCTTACCCCACCAGTTATCATCAGCATCAGCAGCTTTGCCCTGGAAGGCCCCTTCCATATCGGACGGAGCATTATCATAAATATTATTTTTTGAAATTGCCGCCTGGCTGTTTTTAACAACAATGCCGCAGCCTTTGTTGCTGGTTATTAAATTACCTTTTATTGAAACCGATCCTGCATCCTGAATCAACAGCCCTGCATTATTGTTGTTTATGCGGTTATTTGTGATGGAAGCTCTTGCTCCATCTATAATCTCAATGCCCGTAGAACTGTTGTCGTGAATTATGCATTCTTCTATCTGTGGATTTGAAAAACCCCCGATAATTTTAATGCCGATATCATTTTTCACAAATTCGCAGTTTCTGATTTCCGGCGATGATGACTTAATTTCAACCCCTGTGGCTGCATCTTTGATCCGGCAAAATGCAAGCAGATTCTTATCACCTTTAACACTGTCAAATAAAATCCCATCCCAAACACTTCCCAAAGCACTTTCCCCAACACTTTCATTGACCGATAAAAAGGTAATTACCTGAGTTTTGCCGCCGCTTGCAATTATTCCGCCTCTAATAACCAGGCCGCCTCCACTGGATTTAATTATTGTGCCCGGCTCTATTAAAAGAGAGCATCTTTCCGAAACAATTACTGTGTCTTCAATAATATATGGGCTTGCTCCAGCATACCATATTGTATTCTTTTCCAGGTTGCCTTTTACATAAGTAGGCCCCGGAGGCACTGCCGTGCCTGTAACCGGCCCATCATTGCTGCTTTCATTCCCAGCCAGATCAATGGCAGAAATTTTATAATAACAGGCTTTTAAATTTATTGCATTCTCATCCTCAAACCCGGTAAACTCGGTCTGTCCTATGTTCTTGAAACCGCTGAGCGGGGTATCGCTCCTGTAAACTATATATTCTGAAAGATCATCTTCTGTATTTTTATCCCAGCTTAACACAACTCTATTATCACGACCTGTAGCTGCCAGGTTTTTGGGGGCATTCGGCGGAGTTGTATCAAGTGTTACGGTTCTGGTTGCATCAACCCAGCTTGTTGTATTGCCGGTATCATCAGACAAATACCCTGTAACAGCAACATCCTTTATATTGTCTCCCGGCACTACCCTGTAAGATCCTACATATCCCCCGGGTTCAACCTCCGCCATGTCAATACCTTTTTTAAAACCACCCATATCAAACCACGCCTGCATTCCTGGATCACCTTTTAATGCCACCTTAATTATATCGCCGGCTTTTCTGGGCTCTCCTTTTGAATCCTGTGCCAGCATCTCAATACGCGGCTTTCGGAGCGCTTCGGCATATTCCACAGCAGGGATTGTTTTAACCATATCCCTGAAAAGATCGTCGCACGCTCTAAGCAGTTGTATGTCTCTTACATTCATGGCCGCGGCGATAATTGAGGCAACAATGCCGACAGGTGTAACAGAAATGCCGCCTTCGTGTATGCGTGTCAAATGCTTGCCTGACCACAGAAAATTCCCCTGTGTATCATACATCTTTATTTCAGCGCCGACGGAGACCTGTGAATAAATGCCTGCAAAGAGCTTGTCAAAATTTGATATGGTTCCAAAAATAACCGCATCTACGTTGAGGATCTCCTTGAATTTTTCAGGCGGTGTTTTGTATATATCGACAGGGTCGGTAAACCCTGCTTTTCTAAGCAGGGAGTCAACACGGAACAGTTCCATGTCTTTATATGGCATGGAGCTGAGATGGTTATAAAAACCTTTGCGCACGGCTTCAGCCCCTTTTTGGCTTTTTGATTCATCAATAAATGGAAGAATAGCAATGGTCCGCGGCATATGCTTTTCCATGTATGGATCAACCTTATAAGTCCCTTTAAAGGCGATTTTGAGATCGGAAACAATTGCGGTTTTTTTACCCACTGCTACGCATCCGAAAAGACAAAGGCTTGTAAACATGATTATCAGCAACAGGGATATTTTTATTGTGCGATGTTTTCTTTTCATAATATTGACAGCCTCATATAAAAACCTTTTTTACACTTTTATCATAATTGATGGTCTCGTAAAAAGTCGAAAAATTCTCTTTCCCGTCATTCCGGCGAAAGCCGGGCACGTAGTGAAGCATTAGCGCTATCCAGTCTTTTCAAGCAGTTGCAAACCATCTGGGCTTCGGTTTTCACCGGAGTAACGACTTTTTACGAGTTCATCATAATTTATTTATTATAAGAACCGCAATGAAATAGATCACATGACAGCTATGAAATTAACTACACTATAAACTACACTATAAATATAGCCGGAATCAATAAATTAAACCAAACACAGGACCTTTGTCCCCTTTTTGCCAAATTAACACTAAAGGTTAATTTAATAGTTGTTTCATGATAAGAACAACTATCTGCGAAATTATCTTGTAAGAGTATAAACTGCTGTTGTTTCCGTCCATTTATCCGGATCTATTCTGTTGAGTCTCTTCACAAGATCGCTGATCATTCCTGTTGACCGTGAATCATAAACCTTGAACATTCCCTCATGAAACCCTAACGATAGAATCTCCTCTTTTTCTTTGGTGGCGATCAGTTTGATACGTTCTTCCG